>Ga0209467_1000341_pt1 | contig 73585 bp, 109 predicted proteins | sample Higcelwee11metaG_FD_187175 | JGI IMG/M metagenome (GOLD analysis project Ga0209467, IMG submission 187175) | Freshwater pond sediment microbial communities from the University of Edinburgh, under environmental carbon perturbations - High... | ecosystem: Environmental > Aquatic > Freshwater >...
AGCCCTACCGTGCTCTGATATCTCCTCTACTGAGCACCCACAGCCCCTAATCAGATCATACAGCACACCACCACTCTGTACATCAAAGCCAACGTCTCTAATGGCGTCAACTATCCGAAGAGCACATTCCTTAATAGTCTCAGCGCTCTTTTCCTTAATCTCAATCTGTAGTACCATTTTCTCCCCCTTCTAAAACCTTATAGATACTATACTACTATTTCAGCTAGAAGTCAAGTATAATATCCGGCATAAATTATGTCGAGCTGTCTCATATCCATTCCCTTACTCTGTAAAAATGAAATAAATGACCACATTTCGCCTTCTGCGAATCCTCTAGGGGTATCGTATCCCTCTGTTTCTACATCTATGGACTTAGTGGCTATGTATTCCCTAATCAGCACAGATAGCCGCTCTTCAAAGGCATTATCCATTCTGTACCTCCTCCCACAAATACTCAAATCTAACGATAGACGACGCTCTGAACGGCTGTATGATCCCCGAAGGCATCCCTCGCCTATTCTTAGACGCCAACCCACCATTCCATATCTTGATGTGGAGCGATGGATCAAGCCCATTCTTTTTAGGCATGAGCACCTTCCATATCGTGCCTTCATACACCAATCCAGATGCAAGCGTCACCCGAACATCCTTGCCCTTATTGCGTTTACACTTCACCAAGTCTTCATAGGGTACTTTTGATCTGCCCATCCTCTTCTCCCCACCTGTCAATGGGACGAGATGTTGCATATTCATAGAACATCTTTTCGCCCATAGCAATCCATCCAGCACAAAAAGTTTCCTCAGACCAATCGGAATAAAATGATGCAATGTCTACGTCGTCCCAGTCGTCGAAAGCGTTTCCAAGTAATCTAATAACAGCTATAGACTCAAGTTGGTATGGTCGAAGTTCCATATTCTACCTCACATCTATACTCGGCACGATCACCGATGGCTTAAAGACCACCCTATAATGCGAAGTAGATACGGCACTAGCCTCAAGTGCCTCAGAAAAGTACGTCACGTTATCCGACAGGCCAAGGTAGTGCTTCAGGTACTCCCCACTATCCGTTTTTACCGTGACGACAAGATCACCGTCGCTATCAACGATAATAGCAAGCCTACCCTCTATGGTGAGAATATACTCACCGTTGATGCCATTGTAGAACACAACACGGCGGTACACATTGAAATTCTGTTCCTCTCTCTCAAGATTAGCTCTAGCCACAGTTGCATCGTTGACGCAACCAGTGATGGATACTGCCACCATAACAGCCGCCAGAATCACAAAAATAACCTTCTTCATCTTGTCCTCCTTATGTTTGTTTAGTCAGGTTGAAGCAGTTGTTATACGTCTTTCTATTATCTTACAATATTCTTCTGATATTTCAGAACCGATCCAGTTACGCTTATTGAGCATTGCCATTTTAGCTGTGGTTCCTGAGCCCATGAAGGGGTCGTAAACCAAGTCTCCTTCATTGCTCCATGATATGATATGATCGTTAGCTAATTGTTCTGGAAATATAGCGGGGTGTTGAAAAGCGATTTTGTCTTGTGTAGAATGTCCTGCCCCGGCATTTATTCTCCAGATATTACCTTTTATCTTATCTACACCAACAGGTTTCCTTTTCTTTTCTGATCGAGCCGCCCTGTTTACTTCATCTGTTTTAGAGAAATAGCTGTTTTGTCGTGCTGTTTCTTTTTCTGGGTACAAGCAAGGCACACGGATAGGATTAAATGTTTTTGGTGCTCCTTTAGAGAGCACAAACATATATTCAAAATCCTGCTCATATCTGTTATGGTTTTTAGGTAGGCAGTTTTTATGATATATCATAGTGTCATGCAGATTAAAACCACATTCCTTAAAAAATAATGCTTGTCTAAACGAAGTACCCGTTTCGCTTCTTTTAATCGTAGCATCACCAACAACCCAAACCACAACCCCGCCTTGCTTTGTCACTCTATATAGCTCTTTAGCTACTGCCTCAAAATCAAAACTATAGCCATTGTAGGTTCTCAGATTGTCATAAGGAGGGCTTGTCACAGTTAGGTCAATAAAGTTGTCTGGCATCCTTGCCATAGTGTCAAGGCAGTTTTCATTGTAGCATTTATTTATTTCCAATTCTTTCTCCTTTGCGGATTGTAGGCATAACTTGTTATGCCTTTTGCCGTCCGTATAACTATGATTATACCTATCGGTATAACTACATCCAAAAATCCCTATATACGAGCAGTTGGGTTCGAACCAACGTCCACATGGTGCATTACCTAATGCTACGGTAGCGAACGGAGGACTCGAACCCCAATCTCCATGTGTGTCCTAGTCCTCGTAGACGATGCTCGCATGAACTCTACATCCTCCCAAAAATGATATTAACATACTCAATAGTCGATGCCGGAATATCCCCACTAAGTACTCGTTCCAACCCGGCATTATACGAAGCGAATGCCAATTTCCAGTCCCCCGTTTGATCATATAGAAACGCCAAATGCTTTCCGGCGAATTCCAATGCATCATTGACATTACTAGGGCAAAATCCCTCTATATTGTACTTCCACCCAAAATACTTCACATATTTGGAATTTACTTGCACCAATCCAATATCATAGGAGCCATTAGTATTAGGGCCACTCATCTTTTCTGGATCAAACCCTGACTCCCACTCTACCATATTGATAAAGTATTCAAGGGGGATATTATACTCCATGCAAGTAAAAACCAGCTTTTCTCGAATGGCTTCCGGTACTCTGTCGAGAGGGGACGGAGTGAAGTCTACTATGCCAATATCATCCATTTTGTCTCCGTACACAACCTCAAATGGAAGAGGTAAGTATGCACTTGCCCCAATAGATGTCAGGATCGCCAGCACTACTAAGCCCACTCCTGTTTTACGCACTGGTGTCACCACGAATCGATGGAATGGATAAACTCAACACCTTTGTCAGTGTCAAACCAGAATCTTCGACGCCATGCGCGCACTTCAATCAAATCTTTGGTCTGAACTACTTCATCCTCCATCAGCATTGCAATGGCCAGTATCGACAGCCGATCAGAATGATCCACTGTTTTGATTATATAATGCTTTGTAACCTTTGGTTGTGTGTCCAATATATATGCCTTTTCAGTAGTCAAGGCAGACAATTTCCCTACACGCGGCCAGAATACATAGGATATTCCCGGAACCCGTATGAGATATGATTCGTCTTCCCGAATAGAGCCATTCAGTTTACAAAACATGCCTTCTGGAGTATGTTCATACGGATCGGCACCAGCAGGCACCACAGCCACTACAACTCCTGCCCGCTCTATATTCACCCCCCCTACTGGAATCTCCCAATAAACCTGATCGCCACAATTAAACTTCATGTACGCCTCCTCGTTGATATAAATAGTGTACTACAACTTCAGGGAAAAGTCAAGCATAATCGTCTGGCCTCTGCTCAAACAATCTCTCTAACTGATCCCCTCGCTGGTCAGCCCTATTGTACAATGCTTCATCAAACACGATCTTCACCCCTATCGACTTCTTCACCGACAATGCGAACTCATCCCAATACGGCGACCCTAGCACAAGGTCGGCAGGATATGGTGTCCTATTCTTTCTCGCCGCCATTCTCCCAAGGAATTCCGCAAGCCCCAGCATGGCATTCCTACCTATGATAGTGCCATACCGTTTATCCTGCTCAACCAAATCTTTCCTATGTTCCAGATACCAGTTGTGGAGTTTCCATAATGCGGCCACTACCGGCTCACTAAAATCAAACCGTTGGTACATTCGCTTTATCATCTTCAGTGCATCTTGGAAAATCTGGTCAGCTACCATCTCATCCTTATCGCTCTTCTCGATCTTGGCAACCGGCTTGAAGGGAACCTTCTTTCCGGTACGCATCTCGGCTATCGCGTCGAGCAACGGACTCTTCCCTGACTTGAAGTTACGGAAGAAATTCGGTAGGGACGTGACATACGCTGGTATACGCTTACACGCTTCGGCTATCTCCTCTGCTGTCACGGGGCCTATCGTCGTATAGTCATAGCTCGGATTCTCTGGCTTGTACTTGGCTACGAAGGAACCATCGAGTAGGGCACCATACTGATTGTAGACTGTAGTTATACCTTTATACGTCTTGCCATTACCATCCTGTATCTTCGGTTTAAGGTGTGATACTTCCTTAACATGATCTATAAACGAAATGAACCAATCAGGTAGTGGCTTGGATTTGGATTCTTCGGGGAATAAATTATCACCTGAAGGAGTGGGCTGGGGCACTACTGCACCTGTAGCCTTATACTGCAACCACTCCTTGCACACGGTCTCTGTATCAATGTCTGCCTTCGTTTGATAGAACAGAAAATGACGGACTTGCATGGGTATGTGAAAGTACACACGATGTCCCGTCTCGGGATCATGTTGGTTATACTTTTCTAACAGGCCACGCTCTACCAGTTTACGTATCACTGTGCTAAGGTTATGCGTACTCGACACTGGTACCATTTTATAGTATCGCAAAAAGGTTGAGTAACACATCCACGCATAGTCTTTACCATCTATAATGAGGATGTTAGTCTTAGTACCATCCAGCAACCACTTGATCCATCCTAACAACGCGGCCTCAGTGTAGGATAGATTATATTCTGCGGCGACGGGGCCATAGATACCCCCACCACAGGGGTATCGAGCTGTCTCTCTCCATGAAGCACATAGCTCCTGTAACTCATCTGTAGCCATATTTGTCCTCCAATATACAGTGAGGGTACTGCCCTAAAATTGGAGCAGTACCCGCTTACTATACTAGTCTGTGATTATATCAGGGTAATATTCAGGGCACCCGTCATCAGGATTATTTACATAAGTGACTTTAACCCAATCACTATCTTCCGGGGGCATACCCTGCCAACACGCTTCATCACTGCATTTATTGTCGTCACACTCGGGGTGTTCTGCGGCCCATACAATAAGACTAGGCATCACAGACAGCAACCACTTCTCAAGTTGACGTATCTTCACAGCCGCCTGTAAGTATGTCTCATCCTCATCCATACGGGACACGAAAGCAAGAACATCTTCATCAATAGCTTTTTGCGTAGGCAGATCACTCTGATTTAGATACCCCTGTGCTCTAAGATAAGGGAATACAGCCTTCCATGGAACATTACTAAAATGTTTAACACATAAGCCAATACTAATAACACTCTCACACTGCATCAAGGCATCATAATCTGCCAATTTAGAAGCAATATCTGTATCACTATCTAGTGGTACCTCTTGTGAAACTCCATTAATAGAAGTAGCTACAGTGTGCCACCCATTAGTAAATCCGCCCTTAAATATGTCAAACGTAACCGATGCCCTTGTTTCCATTGTGCCACTCTCATCTAAAAACTGTAATGGGGGTACTCTGCTAAGGAATTCATCCAAAGAAAGTCTAAACAACTCCCCATTATTGACTCTGTAGGAACCAAACTCCTTGTGTAGATATTGCTCTATTTCTGCATGGTTAGTACACGCCTGAGTAAATGCGATTCGTCCAATAACAACATCAGAATAATTAAATGCAGAACTTTTAAGAGCACGTGATCTTTTTCTAAGATGAGTTGTGTGCCCTATTTTTATGCAGTCCCCATACTCTAGTGCATACACGTGCCCAAACCATACAGGGCTTTTCTTGGGTAAAGCCCCCACATCATCCACGATAGTCCAATCAGTCTGCTTATCCATATAGTCCTCCTAGAAACGAAAAGGAGATTATAGAGTCCCCCGTGCAAGGGTTGGGGCTAGGTAGCGGCTAGCCTTGGACTCTATAATCTCCCTAATAACTCTGCTACTGCGAAGTATCATGACGGTTGCACCCGGCATGATGCAAGTAGTGTAGCACACTTTTTCGATTTTGTCAAGTACTATTTTCAATACCCGCCATACTGCCACTATGAGGGGGCACATCCCTCCACCGCAGTATAGCAGGAGTGTATCATGCAATCACAGATTAGTCAAGCACTATGGAGGTATAAACCATAGAGGGGGTAGGTCTTATAAATAGATGGGGTGGTCTTAAAAGTAAACCGACCCCGGTCTTAAAAGTAAACCTTCTTAATATAATCATATAGATAATAAATAATATAGTATACTATCATATACTATATTATTTATTGGAATGATAGTGTTATTCTTAACAGAATAACAGGCGAAAATTCGCCTTCTTCTTTTTTCAGTGGACTGTAAGAAGGTACAAGATGCTATCCACCTGAAGATAATCTATAAGTAGTTATTGCGTTTTTCGCCCATCGCACCCATCATTATGCCTCCATCCCGTCGCTATAGCGGTTTCCTGCGTCACCACGGCGTTTTCTGAACGAGTGCCATAGTTTCCCTCTATATAATGGTGCATTGATTCTAGGGGCCTTCTCGTTGAATCTAGGATAGGTAGGAATTTGTAGGATTTTGCTTGACTTTTTGTATGAGTGGTAGTACACTCTGTTTAAGTTTTTGGAAGGAGGGTACAATCATCTGTGACTTTATTTCTTGGATAGAGAAAGACGGAAAGCTCTACTGGTCTAGGGATGACGAAGTAGAGGCCGAATATGGTGAGATAACCAATCAACATTGTGGGCATGGTACCATACGGGAACTGCACAAGTTGAAGGGTGGTATTGAGTATGAGTCTGCCCTCAAGATTCCGCGAGAGATAGCGGCCTCAGTAAATCGTGGCGAGATGAAGAAACTTGCCAAGGCTGGTGGTTGGCACGGGGCACACTACACTGTTGGTGGTGCGAATAATACCACCTATTGGATTAGGTTCAAAAAAGAATTGAAGAAGTATAAGGGAGTAACCTATATTTTGGATAACCACGGCCCCATTGATCCTGAGTGGAGGATATTTGACACGAGGGAACAGGCTAGGGAACAGGCTAGGGATCAGGCTAGGGATCAGGCTTGGGAACAGGCTTGGGAACAGGCTAGGGAACAGGCTAGGGAACAGGCTAGGGAACAGGCTTGGGAACAGGCTAGGGATCAGGCTAGGGATCAGGCTAGGGATCAGGCTAGGGATCAGGCTAGGGGTCAGGCGTGGTATCAGGCTAGGGATCAGGCTAGGGATCAGGCGTGGGATCAGGCATATGTAGTGTCTGCCGTACTTCTTGAAGGCTACGAGACTTCAGAATGGTACGCCTATTGTAAGAAGCGTCTGGATATATGGGAAGCAGGATATGGTGTACTATGCGATATCAACGGAGTCTTCTATGTGTATAAGAGCCTATAGATAATATAGTTGTCAGGAGTATAACATATATTCCTGACAATTTGCTTGACTTCTAGGTAGGATTGCAGTACACCATTGGTACGGAGGAATTTATGGTACAGGCTAGGCCGTTCGAGATTGGTGGCGTTGTGGTTCAGGGTCATTATGTTATCATAGCTGATGACGTGGTGTTGCTTCAGGCTGATTACAACATCGTGGCTATGAAGCGGGATGGGAAGATGTATGTGGATAGATCACGAGTAGTGGATGGTATGCTACGAATAGGGTGCTACAATTCGATTGCATTCTTTTTTGGGCACCATGAATTACATACTAGGCAGTTTGAGTGTGCCGATCTAAACAACGGAGACCTGATCCGTTAAATAAAATTTATTTTCCAGAAAACGGAAAACCGACAAATGCGCTCGGGATGGAAGATAAACCGACAAAGATACTAAGGAGAAAGACTATGAAGAGATCAACCGAATACCGATTTGAACAGAAAATAAAGCATGGAGAACTGAAGAAAGTAATACTTTGTTCAGAAGCAGGAGAAGAAATTCTCTATCAGAAAAACAATTATCGGGAAAGAGATTACAGAAAAGAATGTAGAAACTAACAAAAGAACAAACATATTCTGCAAAGAATAAGTAACAAAGTGACAAAAGATAAACGTGATATTGCCAGAAACAAAAGGTAATATCACGTTTTTTATTAACTAAAATAAGTAATAAAACGATAATAAAGTTAGTAAATAATGTTAAATAAAACTAATATATAGCTAATCTAATGTATAATTTAATTAACTTTATGGGTGTTTCTTAGCTCTAAGGGGAGGAGTAGCAGTGATACTATTATAATATATGGGATGTTTTTATAACTTATTTTTGAGATGTGTTTGAACTTTTTCTTTTATGTTTGATGTGTTTGTTTGATGCACACGCGCGAGAGGTGTACTGGTTCCTTTTCTATGATCTTAATATAACCAATACAGTCACCAGTATAGTCTATTCATATATATGGATTTTCATATTTAACGAATCCATATATAGTATAATCTTTATATAACAATAGACTATACTAAAAGCCTATATAGTAATTATTCTATGTAAAGATTATATAATATATAGATTCTAGTAATTATCTATATATTATCTTTTAATCACCTTCTCTATTCGCTCATTATCATACATGGAACATATATAAAATTGATCGAATAGGCGATATGGATATATAAATATAGAAACGTAGTAAAAATATATGCCATATATGGAAGAAAAAGAAAATCGATGAAAATGATTAAAAATCGCTTGACACGCCTTGAATACATGTATACAATGCAGTATCTTATTAGTACGGAGGATCAATCATGTTTATGACGGGAACGGTCAACGGAAAGCGTATAGCCTATGACAGTGACTATACGGAATTTCTCGTACAAGTCGGCAAGGGCACAAAGGGAAGCTATAAAACACACTATAGTTTTATAGGTAAATTGAATCAAGCCGTTATGTATTACAATGCTATCAATATCGGCAACGGTTACAAAAAAAGGCTTTATATGCCTTCGTGCTCTAAAAATCCAGTTATAGTGAAAGCGAGTAGCTAAAATGTCAATACATACCTATAGTGTCAAAGTCGGAAGCGGCGAGGCTTATACGGGAACGGATAGGACTAGGGCACTTGACGTATACTGTCAAGTCGTAGTACAATCACCGCGAGCGGAATATATAGAATTAGACCGTGACGGAAAAATGGTCAAGTTAGACCATGGACGTATGACGATTAAGGCTTGACACGGTACGCCGTGACAAGTATTATCATAGGCAATGGAGGAACGAACATGATAGCGAAGATAGGAAAGCTAAACGACAGTATAAGCGACGAGGGAGCAAGGGCTCGCGATAAAGGATTGATAAACGGTATAAAGGTTATCGATATCAATACTAGACAAGATATAGTAGACTGTCGGCTATACATGAGCAGGAGTAGCGCGGCGAGCACCATATACTGTAATATATGGATAAGGCGAGCGCCCTACGGCGCGGCGAGCGGAAAAGCGGGCGGATACGGCTATGACAAAAAAAGTGCGGCTGTCGGCTCCGCGCTGGACAATCTCGGTATCAACCTCTATCAGGACGATGGTACAAAGCCCGTCAGTATAAACGGCGCTGGCGATACTGCGATACGCGAGGCACTACTCGCCGTAGCCGTAGCACTAGGGTATAGTGCGGATACCCTGATATACGTAGAGTGCTACGCATAAAGATATGCGAGGATTGCGCTATACTTTTATAGCGCTTTCTTAGCCTATTTTATAGGTTAATCTTTTTTTAGTGGAGGCGAGAAAATGAAGCGACGATTAACGCGCACTAAACTGAACATCGGCATTTATAGTGAAGGCACGCTCAGGCCGTTAGACTTGTGCGATGCATTCGTTTATGAGCTGGCAAGCCTACGATTGTCACGGCGCGAACGTGCTACTATTCGCGATATACTAAAAAAGCTAGAAATTGAAAATGACAAGCCGTACATTGAACGAGATGGCTACGCACCGTATTTTCAGGACGCCTATTATGGGGATATGATCGATATTATCGATAGGCATTGCCCGAGAAACGCATATTTTGGGTCGAGCGAAGGCGACGGCGCTTGTATAGGCATATGGGAATATATGGGAGAGGAGTATTAACATGCGCCGACTAACAATAGACGAGCAAGCGCGCTATAAAGAGTACGAAGGTATCGATATAGATATAGAGATATCGCTATTCGAGTATGGTCGTATCTATAAACCGATATATAATGATAACGGCGAACTAATAGAGTATCATATAGTTTATGGAGTGGTACATAACGGTGAGGACTATACGGAATTTGATTATAGTTTTTTGTCAAAAAAAGATTATATAGACCTATTAAAAAAGGACTGGGTAAAAATCGACAGCGTGCTAGAGTATGCCAGTACCACGCTGGAAAACATGCAAGAATTCAACGAATGTAATATAGATATATTAATAAATTATCATGGTATAGAAAATATCCTAGGAGGATCGTACAGTAGTAAAATTATCGGCGTGGAGGAAACGGAATGAAGTTTATTTTTTATAGCTCGTTAAGCCCGTATGTTAAGCGTATCTTACGGAAAGCGCTTAAAGAACATATGAACCATCGGGGCAGTGAATACAACATTACCCTTGACGGCGGAAGCGTCTATATTACCGTCAAGGGTCAACGCCCCGCGCTACTCGTCAAGGGTGGAACGATAGTAAAGGGAGTGATATAATGATAACTACATTTGAGGCGTATTGTAAAGATTATTGTACAAAAGACAGTAAAGAAATATCGAGATTTTATGTCAAGCGCAATAGTGAAGTATTCTTAACGGCCTATGCGCTATCATGCGGTTATATCGATAACTGGAACGACGGTAAATATGAAATAACATTAGATTATAGCAATGAAACATATAGATTAAGAATTCGTTACATTCCAAAGGAAGGCGAGATTATCGGCATGAAAGGGCTTGATTTTATGTCACGGCGGCTTGACATAATACGTAAAAAGCAAGTATTATATATCGATATGGTAAGAAAGCCATAAGGAGGCTAGAAAATGAAGTATCAATTTATTATAACCGGGCGCCGATGGTTCCAAAAATCCTATGGTAACACGTACCATACAGCGACGATGGAAGTACGAGACGAGAACGGTAATACGGTCTACACCTATAAATCAGGCGAGCGATACGGATATGGTGAACAGTTTATTACTACGGCCATGGAGTATCTATTCAAGGCCGGATACCTTGACGGTATAAAAAATTATAGTAACGGAGGCACTGAGCCTTTGTGGGCCTACTGCGAGCGTATGGGATATCCCGCGCCGATTATCAATACGATAGACGTGACAAGGGAAAAAGACTTATGAAAACACATAAAGGCGAGCTAGTAAGTAATACAATGTTAACGGAAGCAAGGCGCGCCGTCGCGGAAGATTGGCGAACTATGGCTTATGATATCAGGGTAGAAGACGCCTATGCAAGCCATATCACGGAAGAACAGAAAATTCAATTTTATCAGGATGAATTGAAATACGCCGATGAAATTGAACTAGGTGAGCATGATAGCAATTTCACTATATGGCAACGATTGAATACTTATATTACCGGGGAGTGTATAGCTTTACTATCATAGGAAGGATGGTACAGAATGGATATGTTAGTAGATTATCACAATATGCACTCATTGACGGCTACAATCAAGGCGTTGACTATACCAGCGCGTAGTTTAATGCGATCAAATAGCCTTAATGAGTACAATGCCGATATAGGGCGAGGAATGGCTGAAGACTTCGCATTGTTTGCAATAAGGCGCGGTCTAAAAGTCACTGAAGTAAATAAGCATAAGGATAGTACGGAATAGACTAAACAGTAGCGTTTCTACGGCCCTATACATAACAGTATAGGGCCTTTTCTGTATATCTAGCTATTTAGACTATAGCACTGTATAAAACACAATAGTTGCAAAGTTTCCAAATATTGCAACTATATATCATTATGATATCTAATTGATATAGATAATCATTATCAATTAGACATAGGTAAGGAATAGTGTATCATTTTGACACATATAGTTAGAAGAGTGTATCATTATGATACAGTGTAGGATAGGGTATATAATAAGGTATAAGGCAGGTGGGGAGCAATCTTTCTTATTCCCTAACATATTTTCAAATTTATAGTTGACAAGCCTTCCCTATCGTGCTATATTATGTATATCAAGATTAGGGAGGATCAAATGGACAAGACAGTAGCGATGGACGTAGCCGTGACTAACTTCGCCGACAAGCTAAGGCGCTTTAATGCTTCCAGCACTACCACTACCAAGGTAGTCAAGGATCGCCAACACGTCACGGCTATCTATCACAAAGAGGAGCGTAAAGCCATTATCTACGATAAGGCCGCTACATTGCTAATTAAGCGGTCTAAGTAAGCATGGGGAGGCTTATAGCATACATACTAGGGTTTATAGCCCTATGTATTATATTGGATCGATTAGCCTACTACATAGGCAGGAAGGATTAGAACATGGACGGGCTAAACAGTACGGACAAGGTAGTCATAGAGTCGCTAAGGCGTAGAGGCTTCGCCGTGGCTATATGTACACCTGACGAAGTAGGCAAGGCGAGCGTGGATAGCATAGAAGGCTTTATGCAATTGGAAGGGCTTAGAGTAGCGGATACACTCAATAGATAGCTTACTGTACACTCTAGCATAGTACCCTAGCCATAATAGGCCGGGGTATTTTTTTATCCTAATGAGTGTAGGCATGGGCAGGGTATAGATAGGTATGAGTATGGACACTATGGATGGTAGAGAAGGCAGGAATAGGGTATACCCCCCCCGCCCCCCTTACCCCACCGAACACCTCTGCTCTGTGTCGGCGTCAGGCTAGAGCTTCCGTGGGGCCAATATGCTCAACTAAAATTTTATACCCAAATATCGCTCCGTGTGGCCTATTGCATAATCCCTATGTGCAAATTCCATCCCCTGTATAAAATTCACTATACCCCTATGCCCCTTCCCAAAATTTTATTCAAAAATCTGAGCATAATGGGTTTTTCTGTACCCTCTAGGTAATATCCCCAAAATAGCCCCCATAAGGCATACCGGCATGAAAAGGTACGGCCTATAGGGGTAAAACGCCGTGGTGACAATCCTAGGGGCTATAGCGGGCAAAATAAAAGCCCACCTTGTTACGGGTGGGCCTAAACAGATTACAGATACTTGAGCATAAACTCCAGTGCTTCCTTACCTGTGTCGAATACATAGAGAATAGGCTGTTCATCACTGTCACACATACACGTCTGCGCCTCATCGAGTGCCCTTTGTCCTGAATCGACCGTATCTGATAGACGATGGGTAAGGCAGTACATCCCGACGAATGTATACAATAGCGTGTGGGTGTTTTCGTCAGTGGCGCACTTCAGGAGATAGGGTTCTTCCTCCCAAATTGCCACATAGTGCTTATCCGCGTTGTAGACAGTAGCATCATTCTGCTTCTGTCCTTCACCCTTGAGCTGTAGCACTTCAGCCTCCAGACGCTCTATACGCTTCTGCAAGGCTTCAATGTCATCCTCGAACATCTTGTCTATCCAAGACCACACACCTCCGTCTATATCTATCCTATAGGATAGCTCATCGCGGTTTATTGCTTTAATAATGACGCGATCTCCAGCGTATGCAAACATTTCTGGAGGCATACACAATTCACTGAACGGTATACTTCCAAACTCATCCTTTGGCTGTGCATCAATCCAAGCCTTCGACTTGATCCGTACCGTGTCCCCTACCTTGTACTTCATCTTCTAGCTCCTTCCTTGTAAATCGATATTGCTCCAGTGCTATGTTATAGGTCTCACACGCACATCCTTCACACTCCCGCACCTTGCTACATTGTGTGGCAGGGTCATAGGGACATTGTTCCAACTGCTCCGTAGGCACCTCCATGATTTGTAGAGTGTACTATAGGATTGTCGAAAAGTCAAGCGAAAAATATACTTGACTTTTGTAAAAATTAGTGATACTATCTGCATACAACGAAAACAAGGAGGGCAAGGATATGGTAGCGGCTATTATGTTGATTTGGCTTGTGTTGGCCTTGGTGTCATGGGCGTTTATGTACGGAGCTACAGTGAATGATGATGAGGACGAGGATATGAGTTTGGAACTAAGCAGAGGATTGGATTGCAGAACAGCTTTAGGCTATAGGGGTGCCGGTTTTGCCAAGGGCTATGGAATTAGGCTCGGTGAGGAATATATCACCCCCGAGGATTTCGTAGAGTTCGTCATGTATGTGATGACGAATACCGACCTTGCTCCTAATGATCCCCGTAGGGAATTGAAGGAGAGGCTGTCGGGGCTGATGGAGGTACCGGGCTTCAATAAGGGTAACGTGCGGTATTCTCAGGCACCAGAGGAGTTTGGGCCGGATTATCGTGTGCTGGCCCCGGATGAGTTTCCTGAGCCGGGAATGGGGGCGTAGGATGGACGGTAATATCGACAAGGTGCTGGATGAGTTTGACACTTCTAAATATTTATACGATCCCAACACCGGAGTAATTACAAAGAATGGCAAAGGTTGTGGCGCTATCACTAAAAAGGGGTATTTGCGTATACAAAATGATGGTAAGAGAATTATGGCACACCGACTTGCATGGTTTTTGTATTTCAAATCATGGCCTTCTGGATACCTCGATCATATAAATGGAGATAGATTGGATAATCGTATTTCTAACTTGAGGGTGTCGTCTCCTAGGTTGAACGGATTAAATAAATCGATTCATCGAGATGGAAGGTTGTCTGGATACAGTAAACAGCCTAATGGTAAATATAGGGCGGAGATATCATTTTCTGGGAAGAAATATTCTCTAGGAAACTATTTTACTGTGGCTGAGGCACACGCGGTGTATGAAGACGCCTTGGGTAAGGTGTTGGCTGGGAAGAATCCTATCTCCGCCGTTGCCATCGCCAACGCCGAGAAGGACAAGCCATGACTTATCTATGTAGTCCCGGTCGGTATGAATTTCGTGGTGCTCATATCGAGATGTCTGGTATTGGCGGGCCTTGGGCTGTGAAGGATAGCGGTGATCCTTATATCCGCTTGCCACGTTATGTGTCAGAGGCCCTTGATGTTTTCTGGAAACTGCCGGAAGAAGAATGGAAGCAGTATCGTGTTGGTGGCGGGTGCATAGGCATTCCAGATGAAGGAGACAAAGATGATTGACATTGAAGAAGTCGTAGCCGATAATGGCAGTATGATGCGGGTATGGAGATATGCTGATGCCCCAGAACTACTCAAGGGTCTTGTACTCAATTCAGATTGCTGTGATCTGGTAGTCGCTGTGCCTAGTGAGAAGTTAGGCATACTGGTAGATACCCCATTCATGGATTGGATGTTCGGGGATTATATTGTCCCTGAAGTACACGATCTGGGCGAGTGGGTTATTTACTTCGTATTCCATTAAGCTATAGTTTCATTACTATCTGAGCACCCCTAACCGGGTGCTTTTTTGTTGTCTACGGGGGTACTTGACAAAGTTAAGAAAGTATGCTATGGTGTATTCTCATATATAGCACTTATCTTATATAGAGGAGTTTACCATGGGACGGACTAAGGGACTTACTGATGCGATAATTATAGAAAAAGAGGGCGGTATCGCCAACGCCGTCGAGATTATGGGTACTGATGAGAACGGAATACCGACGACTATCTGTGGTGTAGATATACTCCGCTACAAGCTCACCAAGTTCGAGGTGGAGTTTGTCATCGAGTACATGAACAACGGCATGAATGCCGTTTCTGCCGCGATGAAGATATTTGGCTTAAAGCGTATGGCGGCGGCTAAGGCGAAGGCCGCATACCTTATGAACAACGGCAGGGTATTCCCCCTGCTTCAGCTATTGCTAAAAAATAGTGTTAGTTCTTCTTTACAGTACAGCCCCGCTTTGCTTATGACGAATGTTCAGACATGGTTACAGTATGATATCAATAAATATTATACATCCGATGGTGATGCTATCCCCCTTGAGGATATTGAGGAAGAGGCTCGTCAACTTATCAGCGGTGTGGACTATACCGTCAACTCTAAAACAGGTGAGCGCTATGTCACCTATAAGTTACCGGATAAGTACAAGGTTCTGCAAGAGTTGTCGTCCATCGTGAAATTCCTCCAGACGCTTACGACAGTTAATGCTGAGGACGAATCTGATGCCGAGCAGAAGCGCAAGGAAATTTTTGGAAAGTTTACGAATCATACCCCGGAGATTGAATAATGGCTATAAAATATTCATGGGATGATATTGCTACTATCAGGGAACATCCCCATATCCTTGGATTATTGGGTGGCAAGACCCTCCTTACTGAAATGCACTCCGATTGGATTCGGTATATATGGGACACCAATCAGGATAGGGCGCTCAAGGCCCATCGTGGTTCGTACAAGTCTACATCAATTATCGAGTGTGGTGTTCCTTGGCACCTTATGTGGAACCCGAATGATCGTATTGCTATAGTCAGAAAAACTTATACCGCCGCCGCTGAAGTGGTGCGCTCCATTGCCAACCTCATGGAAAATCCACTTGTGCGTCCGGTGTTTGAAAAGGCATGGGGTTCAAAATGGAAGTTCACTACAAAGCGTGAGGGGAAGTTAAATCTTTCTGTTAAGGAAACATCCACCCCACAGCTTTCTATAGAGGCGCTAGGGCTTGATTCCAATATAACAGGAAAGCATTACGACCGTGTAATATGCGATGACTTCATTGATCTGAATGATCGTATCTCTGAGGCTGAACGGGAAAAGACAAAATTACTTATTCAGGAAATTCGCGCCAACATCATCGACCGCGACAAGCCCACGTCATTTATTGGTACTCCGTGGCATAAGCATGATGCGTGGACGATTCTGCCTCCAGCGTTGGAATACCCCATAGACAAAGCCCATCTCGTTACGCAAGAGCAGATAGCCCGTATCAAGAGCACGACGACACCGATTCTGTATGCTTGTAACTACGAACTGCGCTTTGAGGCAGAGGATGACCTTATCTTCAAAAATCCGCATAAGGGTACATGGCATTATGACGAAGTGAAGGATGTAAAGGCTCATGTCGATGCGGCGTTCAAGGGCGATCACTGGAATGCTCTGACGATAATGGGACGGATGCCAAATGGTAGACTTAATGCAGTTGGCTTTGCCTTCCACGGGAATATCAAGGAATGGCTTCCATTCATCTGCCAGAAACTTATTCAATACGGCGCGAAGAGCCTGTATGTGGAGGACAACGCCGACCGCGGATATTCCGCTGACATCATAAGTCAGAACCCAAATGTGAAGCGCGATGGTATCTGGGTTGAGTCGTATTTCGAGAAAATGCACAAGGAAGTCAAGATACAGACCTACGGCTATGAGGTATGGCCCATAATAGAATGGGCGAATGATACCGACCCTGAGTATATGGAACAGGTGTGCGATTGGCGTGTGAAGCAGGAACCAGATGATGCCCCAGACAGTATGGCGTCATTGATCAGAGAAGCAGGGTTCAGCACTGTAAGTGACTGGTCAAAATCGGCTATTTGGGACTATTGAGCACTATTACGGGTAGTAAATTGGGGGCTTGACAAAATGACGAAAGTATGCTATAGTGATATAACATAAGAGATTCACTATATAGTGGAGGTGATACGGTGGACGATCTATTCCCCGATAATAATACAAAGACAGATTCTACCGGAATCATCCCCATAAAGAGCAGAGTGCCGCGTGGGGATGGATGGGGAAACGTCTTTACCGGATTGGGCGGCAAAAACGATAAGTCAATTTATACGAAGTTTGGTACATCGTATATGATTGATGACGATACACTATCCAATATCTATACAGGTGATGGTTTGGGTGGCCGCATTGTTGATGTAGTAGCTGATGATATGACCCGCGAGTGGGTATATCTTGGTGAAGATGAGGATGCAAGTGCTCTCAAGGTCATGGAAGAGCTTCAACGGCTCAATGCCGAAGAGACCTTTAACTTGGGTATTAAGTGGCAACGTCTTCTTGGTGGAGCTTTGATTATTGTTGGGGCTATGGATGGGCAGTCCCCAGAGAAGCCACTTAAACTGGACAAAATCAAAACTATTGAATACCTCAAAGTGGTGGATAAGACCTGTATCCCCATAACAGAGTGTATCTTTGACACAGACCCCCGCTCTGCTACCTTTGGACAGGTACAAATATATAAGATAAACTACTATGTGGGAACGCAGGTTGTTCCCATGTATGTTCATGCCTCCCGAGTCATACCACTACACAACGATACAGTGCCAACACGCATAAATGGTTTGGTGGACGCTTCTACCCGTTATTGGGGTATGAGTTCTCTACAGCGTGTATATGATAGTTTGAAGGATCTGGGCGGCATAACACAATCCACGGTGAATATCCTTATGGAGTTCATCATTGGCAAGTTCAAGATCAGCCACTTGGCAGAAATGCTTGCATCCGGTCAGGAACAGAAGGTTGTTCAGCGGCTGGAAATAATGAATCGTTCCAAGAGTGTCATAAACGCTGTATTGCTTGGCGATGATGAAGAGTACACAAGGGACTATGCTACCTTAGCGGGACTACCAGAAGTTATAGACAGGTTCATGCTTCAGCTTTCTGGTTCTACAGGTATTCCAGTTACACGATTGTTTGGACGTTCTCCTGCTGGCCTTAATGCTACGGGGGAAAGTGATCTCCGTAACTACTACGATTTGATTGAGGCCAATCAGCGAAATAAACTGCTTCCGGCAGTGCGGCGTTTGGTATCCTTTGTTTGTAGTTACTCAGGTATTGCCAAGGCTCCTGATGTCAAGTTCAATTCGCTATATCAGTTGTCAGAGGAAGAGAAGGCTAATGTCGCCAAGACGTATGCCGAGACAGAAAAGATCACCGCTGAAACTGAAAAGATATATACTGATATGGGGGCCAGAGACCCGGCTGATATAAGCTCGGAGTATGGTTGGGAACCCGTGGATGCAGAAAACTTTCAAGACCCAGAAGCCGATCCCAATATAGAGGACATTCCAGATGACACCAACAAGCAAAAATGAATTTCAGATACTCTTTAAGTATCGTTGGAACACTTTGACAAAGCGCCAACAAGAGATGCTATTGAAAAAGAAGCCAAAGCGTCGTTATTATCCTATCGCCATAGAGCATTCTTATGCGGAAAGTATATCGGCTTCTATGAAGATAGTGACAGCCTCAGTGCTGGGCAGGCTTGAGGGAAAGTTGGCAACATGGATGAAGATGAATGACCGTGGTGTCAGAGTAGATAGCCCCGATGATGAACTTGAAGCCATTCTAAAAGAAGTTGAAGAAGAGATAGCCGCTATGTTTACAACAGGGGCATCACTAGGCGCTGTGTTCGATTATGTCGAATCAGTTGCTAATCGTATCTTTGGTTTTGAAGAGATACAGTGGCAGTCACAGATAGAAGTTGTGTTGGGTATCCCATTGAAAACTGGTGCTCCGTGGTGGCCAGAGACGCAGAAACTATGGGTAAACGAAAATCACCGGCTGATTAAGAGTCTATCACAAGAATATATTACGAAGCTCAATACACTATTGACTACAGGCTTTCAGTCAGGATGGTCATACGAAGAAATGGTTGGGGCTATTCAAAAGTTATCAGACAAGATTACTGGTTATCGCGCACGACTCATAGCGCGTGATCAGGTTGGTAAGCTCCAGTATGCAATAACTAGGAACCAATTTGAGTCAATAGGTATGGATGGATATATCTGGTTGACTGCTCGTGATGAGCGTGTGCGTGGAAATCCAAATGGAAGATACCCAAAGGCGATTCCTTCACATTGGATTATGGATGACAAGGTATGCAAGTTCAGTGATCCCCATGTGTTTTCCGAGACTGGTGACGAATGGTTGCCTCGATATGCGACAATGCCAGACGTACATCCGGGACAAGCCATTATGTGCAGGTGCACAAGCACTCCATACTGGCTTCCGGTTCTTAGAGAAGCAATAGGGTCAAAGATATAGGAGGATACGATGCGATGTACGCCGGAACTGCTAAACCGTATTCAAGAAGCCGTTGAAGGCATTGAGTATGGTACAGTGAGAATTACAGTTAATGATAAAGGCACCTATACGGAGATTAGTGTAGAAAAGAAAGACCGCATATTCAAGGTCTCCACTGCACCATATCACGAAGGATAAACAATTTGAGGCATTTGTTTAGTTTTTGTGCTATAGGCGAAAATAGTCTATATGCAAATCTGAATATATAGGAGGTGCTATATGTCTTGTGGTACGGGGAAGAAAAAGCCCAAACCCGATAGCCCAAAGCCTAAGAAGAAGTAGGTGAAGTATGGCAAACAGATTTGATACGATTTTGGCACCTGACTGGATGTATACAAAGTTTGAGAAAACACCAGAGGGGTTCCTGAAGGGTAGAGCAGTCATCTGTAGTACGGGTATTTATGAATACCGCAGAGCTGACGGCTCCATTGTGAAGGAGCTAAGGCTACCTGAAGAGGTATTTGCCCCTGCCTTCCTTGAATCACTTAAACTCAAACCAGTTACGCTTGGTCATCCTGATGAGATGGTTACAGTAGATAATGTCCAAAAGTACCAGAAGGGTACACTAGGCGACAATCCTTCCAGTCCAAGTGGTACAGAGGGTAAACCCAACATGGTTGGTGGACAAGCTGGGTACCAGTTTTATAACACCGATATGTACCACGTGTCTATCGATATGATAATTCACGATGCCGACACCATTCGCGCTATTGAAGATGGCACGGATGAGTTGAGTGTGGGATATAGTTGTGATCTTGAACCGGCTACCCCCGGTGCTAGATTTTTGGGTCAGACCTATGATTACATTCAACGGCATCTTATCGCTAATCATGTTGCTGTGGTGGATACAGCTAGGGCCGGAGATGCCGCTAGAATACGTTTGGATTCCGACGATGCTATACTGGTAGATGCCAGCGAGCACGTTGAGGTTAATACAGGAGGAAACAATATGCCCGATCTGAAGATGTTCAAGATCGACGGAGTAGAATACTCTGCTGAGGCTAGGGTGCTGGAAGAGCTTCATACCGTTACGGTTAAGGCTGATGGGCTCAAAACGAGTCTTGATGCGCTGACTACGGAGAAGACTCAGCTCGAAGCAAAGTGTGATTCAGAGAAGGATCGTGCTGACATCGCTGAAGCGAAGGTCAAGGAGCTTGAGGCCAAGAAGATAGATCAGGCCGTGATTGATGTCGCCGTAGCGCGTAAGCTCCGTATTCTTGACGCGGCACGAGTGGCTGAGGTCGAGGTTACGGATGGCATGGCCGAGGTCGATATTCAGAAGGCCGTCATTACGAAGGTATTCCCCAAGGCAATCCTTGATGGCAAGGACAGTGTATACGTGGATGCCCGTTTTGATGGAGCGATCGAGACACTTGTCACTGTAGCCGAAATTACAGCGGATGCGTCTGTTCGCAATCTGAATGGTCATGTGGATAGTGTTGAATTGGTGGATGCGTCTAAGGCTCGTGAAAAGTACATTGAGAGGCTTCAGCACGCTCACAACGTCTCTAAAGAATAAGGAGGAATAGCATGGGTGCTTATGGAACTATGGATGTCGCTATTCTCGGTCTGCCCTATGGTCTGGACTTTGAAGTTGAGAGCTTCCCTGCCGCCGCCGCGATAACGGCTGGTCGGCCTGTATATCAGACTCCGGGTACTCCGGGTTCGGTTCACCCGACGTATGCGTCTGGTGATGTGTTTATCGGTATTGCGTTGTTTGATCAGCGGGCCTCTGTTGATACTGTAGGAACTTACGATCAGTATGATGTCGTGAATGTTCTTACTGAGGGGCAGATTTGGGTGCAGGCTTCTGCGGCGGTTTCGACTGCTCCGGTTGCCGCGTATGCTACGTCTGGCGGTCTTTTTTCGCCGACTGCTTCTGGTAACTACAACGGTGGTTGTATGTTCCGTGGTAATCAGGCGACGGTCTCTGGTCTCGTGCTTGTTGAAGTCAACGGCCCGAAGCTGGTTGCGTAAGTTGAAGGAGGAATAGAATATGGCTACTAAGTACGACGCTTTCAACATCGACGCCAACGAGTCGGCTTTCTTCAAGCGTGAGCTTGAGGTGGTTAAGTCTAAGACGTTTGATGTTAAGTATAAGCCTAACATGGCTTTCAGTCTCTTTCCTGTTTCCAGCGAGGCCAGTCCAGCCGCTGAGGTTATTACTTGGCGGCAGTTTTCCCGCGTTGGTATGGCCAAGATGGTTGCTGACTATGCTACGGACTTCCCCCGTGTGGACATCTATGGGGTAGAGTATTCGGTTAAGCCCAAGGACATTGGTTCTTCGTATGGTTACTCCATAGCGGAGATTCGCCGTGCGGCTATGGCTGGTCTGCCCCTTGAAACCCGCAGAGCTGAAGCGGCTCGCAGGGCGATTGAGGACAAGCTGAACAGTATTGCCTTTAGTGGTGATTCGGCTACCAACCTGAAGGGCTTCATTAACTACTCTGGTATTACAGAGTACACTGTTGCTTCCGGAGGCACAGGTGGCACCAAAACTTGGAGCACCAAGTCTGCGGATCAGATTCTGGATGACATGAATGGCATCGTCCACGCTGTAGTGTCAGCGACGAATGGCATTGAACAACCTGATGTGATGTTGCTTCCGCTGGAGCAGTACAATCTGATTTCTACCAAGCGCCTCGGCACTGATTCGGATACCACTGTTCTGGAATACTTCCTCAAGACCAACCGCTATATCAAGCGGGTGGAGTGGGTTACGGAATTGGCGGATGCTGGTGATAGCACGACAGATAGAATGATGGTGTACGTGAACGACTCCAATCATCTCAATCTTGAAGTGCCCCTTATGTTTGAGCAGTACGATGCCGATAAGTCGGGCCTTAGCTACTCAATCCCGTGCATGGCGAGAACCGCAGGTATAATAATTTTCTACCCGGCCAGCGTTTCTTATGCGGATGGAATCTGAGTAATTCCTTTTAGTATAAGGAATTAGATGTGGTTGGGTCAGCACAAAAACTGACCCAACTTTACTTCTTTACAGAACAGTTAGTGGATATACCACAAGGAGAACATGATGATAGTAAACTGGGCAAAAAATAACATGAAAGTTATTCCCGCGCACGCACCTACGGCACTTGATCCTAGTGCGAATTCGCGTTTCTGTACGCTGGCTCCCGGCTATAATGAAATAGCTGATGAGTTGTGGCATGATGCCCGCATGTTTGTTGCCGATGACATAGCCTCCGGCAAGATCGTTGAGGAGTGGGTGAAGGCCCCCCGGCCCGAGAAGCCAGAAGACCTTCCGCTGATATGGTGTGAGCTTGAGGATGGTCGTGAATCCAAGTCGATTCGTATACCGGCAAAGCTCCTCGATATAGCTCGCCCCGGTGTAATCAAGCGCGTCGTAGAAGGAACCTTCCATCCGGCTACGCTGGCCAAGTGGGCTGATGAAGAGAGTCGCCCCGATGTACAGGCCGCGCTTCAGAAACAGATCAAGGCTGTTGATGCCGGTGAGATTGTAGGATAAGTAGGAGAGTGCCATGACACCGGAAGAGTACATCGAGCTAGTCTGCCCTGCACTGTATACCAGCACAGTAATGTCAGGTTACATTACGATAGCGTCTGGCTTGACCTCTCCCGCGTTTTTTGGCGATCAATGGGGGCTTGCGACTGCGTTGCTTGCCTCCCATGAATACTTCCTTAGTATATCGCGTGGTGGTCAAGCTGGAGTTGAAACCTATAAGATGGAGGGGCGTTTGGCGCTGTCTACGGGCGGTGTGGGCGTTCTTCGTGACCCGCTTGACCTAACCAACTACGGTATGCGATATAAGGCACTAAGGCAAAGTAGGATGGCAGGAGTATCCATTACGGACTCCGCTATTGTGCAAGCCTTTTTAGGGGGCTAACCTATGGTGTTTAATGAGTTTCAGGAAACACTACAGGTATGGCGACGGATGCCGCCCTCTGGTCTGTATGATGATGCAGTATGGACATTACATGCGACGATAAGCGGTAGAATAGAGCCAATGTCTGTTAAGGATTCTTTCTTGAACGATCAGACATTGGCGAATGCAACGGATATAGCTTTGATCCCCTATGAGTATCGAGATTCAGTACAGACAGGGGATGGTATTATAGATACAGACGGAATACAGCGGAAGATCATCGGACAGCCTGAACGGTGGAAGTGGATGATTCCTCATGTTGTGTGTACGCTAGAGCGGGCACAGTGGGATTTGGGGGGCTAAGATGGCTTCGTACACACATAAGGTTGGGAGTGCCGTAAAGTTCACTGGTGCTTTGGCTAAGGCGAACTTTGAACGTGAACAGTCTATTGTTATGCTCGGTATGCTTCAGCGGGCGGGTGTAGAAATTTCGGCGCTCATGCGAAAAGAAACCGAGCCGTATGATTTTGAGAAAACACTATCACAGTCCATTACATGGCGTACTTCCAAAAATAGTGGCAAGATTTCCAATCCAGAACACATGATAGATGCCCCCTCTGCCAATAATGCAGTGGATGTAGGTAGTCATGCTCCCCATGCGTGGTATCGTGAATATGGTGCTGGTACCCATATAAGTAAAGAGGGTTCTGAAGCGTTTCTTGCCAATATGCGTGCGTGGGTACAGGAGAAGATTGGGATAAACCCGGATGGCTCTGATGAAGAGCGTGGCATATTCTGGGCAATCGTAAAGAGCATACGTAATGGCCCCGATGCACAGAGAAGTGAGCAGGGTAAGAAACCGTTTGTAGCTCCTGTTGAGCCGGAGATACCGGGGATTGCTTCTCAGATATCACAAGATGCTCTAACACAGATGTGGGCGAAACTGGAAAGGAAGTACAAGCCATGATACTACAAGATTTGTACGTGTACTTCAAAACAGACGCTACACTATCTGGCCTTCTCGGCAGTTCTGATTCGATCTATAGGATACAGGTTCCAACGATAACTGGCACTCCAAAGATGCCGTGGGTACTGATGGAAGTTACTAGCGGTTCTCGTACGAAAATCTCACAGACGAAAATGGAAGAGATAGCGTACGCGAGGATATCGGTGGATGCTGGCCCTACGCAGATAAACAAAGGTCAGCAGATAATAGAACGGTGTCAAGTAATGCTAGAGAATCTTCGGGGGGTAATTACTACGGCTACGGATGTGCATGTAGTGGTTGGGGCTATACGAGGGTGGGCTGGTTTTAACGAGGCTTATAGGTATCAGTTTGATGCCACAATACGTTTTACAGAGGATTACACTCAACCTAGTTGAGTAACAGGAGGACTATATGGCCGAAAGCGCTTTGAACCGTCTCATTGGGGCGGACGCATCTCTTTACAAGATGACGTTCGGTACCCCCCTAGCCACTGGTACAATGACAAGTGGTTCGTGGTACATGATCGCATCAATTTCTGGAACTGCTACGTTCCCGTCTGGATATGTAGTTGGTGATCTATTCTTGGGTAAGGGTCAGACACTTAATGCTGGCAATACCGCTTCGCTTGCTACTTCAACGATAGTGTCTGACTGTAGCTCATTCTCGATGGAATTCTCTCGTGATGAGATTGATGTCACGGTTCTCGCCGATGACATCAAGAAGTATCGTCCCGGTAAGACTGACCTTTCCGGCACGGTTGAGGGTATCAACTTCATTTCTGAAATGAATAAGGATGGCTCGATTCTTAGTCGCTTTATGAAGTCTGTTTCTGCTACCGCCGATAACACTTCTACGCTTCGTGAGGTGGATGCTTCAGCGCTGTATGGTCAGTTCTTCATTCAGGACAACACGACTGCCTCTGGTGAGACAAGCGCTTTCCTGTTCGGCCAGATTGAGCTTTATGGCTACAACCTTGGTGCGTCGGTTGGCGATGCACAGTCGTGGTCTTCAAATGTTCGATTCATAAACAACGACCCTGTGATGTATTTCAAGGCTAACAGCTAACAACCTTTCATATCCATAAGGAGGATATACCCCTATGATTATTTCAGTTTCAACCAAGCGTGAGTTTACCCCCGAATTCAACGGTAACCGTAAACTTCCTGCCAATGAGCAGATGAAAATTACTCACCGTGCCCCCACCGTAGCCATCAAGGAAAAGCTCTTCCCGAGGAAGTTCGAGTTCGATGGCAAGGGTGAGGTTTCTGGTTCTTTTGAGGTTGACCGCAAGAAGATCATCGGCGAGCTTACCATCGATCTCATCAATATCGAATATGAGAGTGATGATGAGAAGAAAAAGGTTACTACGGTCACGCAGTTGTTTGGTGCGCCGGTAGAGTTTGATCCTCTTATTGAGGAATTGTACAACTACTACAACAGCATACTGAACGCAAGGCCGAATGAAAAAAACTAAGAATAGCCTACCGTCTCTTCCACGACGGTAGGCACAAGGACGTGTACCGCAAAGAGAAGGGACACGTCCTTGTTCTAGCTAAAGAGATCAACGGTGAAGATGTCCTTGTGACTCGTGATGAGGTGCAAGGATATGTAGCCGATAAAGAGTTCCTGTACTTCCTCTCCATCTACCAATATACGAAGCTGTGGGGGATGCCTAACGGCAATGGATGGGCGAATGAGCCTACGGATGTATTGGACGGACTGACGGCATTGGAACTGGAAGCCAAGTCTATAGAACATGAACAGATGGAGAAAAGCAGGAACAAGGGTGGGGCTAGTGGAAAGTCGCTAAACACTCGGTCACAGCAGATTTAGGAGGCCCATGATGGCGGCTGGTGCAGTTTATACACGACTTTACATTGAGGGCAATGAGTATTTTATGACCCTCAAGAAAGCACAAGCTCAGACGCAAGAATGGGCTAAAGATACTACCAAGAATGTTAATACTGTCGGGCGGGATTTTGCCAATCTCGCCCGTTCTGTTATAGGGATCACGGCATCGTTTCAGGCAGTAAAAAAAGTAGTATCGGAAGGTATTGATTTTAATAAGTTTGTTTCGGAGCAAACCGCCGCCTTTGCTGTGATGATGAAGTCTACCGATGATGCCAGAGCAAAGATGGCAGAATTGTATAAGTTTGCTGTTGAGAGTCCGCTGACGTTCAAGGAAACGGTTAGTGCCTCGAAGCAGTTATTGGCGTATGGATTTTCTGCCGAGAGTCTAGTAAATAATATGGAAATGCTGGGAACAGTGGCGAAGGCTACTGGACATTCCCTTGATGATATATCGTATGTCTATGGTACCTTGAAGACACAGGGTAGAGCGTATAGCCGCGACCTTATGCAGTTCGCTATGCGTGGTATACCCATTTATGATGAACTAGCCAATGTTATGGGAACTACAACGCAAGCAATAAAGAAATTGACTGAACAAGGCGCTGTTGGTTTTGAGGAAGTAGAAAAGGCGTTCAAGAACATGACCGGTGAAGGTGGGCGCTTCGCTGGTATGATGGACGCATACATGAAGACCCTAAGTGGCCAGTTGAGTATGTTTGGTGATATTGCCCAACAGAGTGCAGGAAAGATAGCATCTGGCACAACCACGGCACTCACAGAAGGTATTGGGGGTGTCATGGACGCCCTGAAGGATTCTAGTGGAGCATTTACCAATCTAGGTACAGACTTGGGTATGGTCGCTTCTGCCATGTTAAGTGTGGTCGAGGCGGCAATCAGACTGACCCCCGCCATTGTATTGATTGTAAAGACACTTATAGTTGGTAAGATGCTTCAGATGATAACAACATTGCCGAAGCTAGTATTGGCTGGAAGTGCCGCGTTAAAAGCAATGACGATAAGCATTATGAGTGTCAATGCCGCGTTTAGCACATTAGGAACTGGTGCTGTGTGGTCTCTGAAGCTAATAGGCGGTCAACTTGCTGTACTAGGTACGGAACTTTTAGCACTTATGGCCAATCCTGCATTCCTAGCTATTGCTGGACTAGCGGCTGGTCTAGCAGTCACGGCTACCGCTATGGCACGCGCTAAGGCCGCTGATGTATCATTACGAGAGACCAATCCTAGAGAAGCACTCCGGCAAAATGTTATAGGAAATATGCAGGGGTCGTTTGCGGCGGATGCAACTGGAGCTACATCCAGCATTCAATATACCACTACACAGGTAAGAGATGCCGCTAAAGAATTTGATCTTAGCTTATCCGACACCGTAAAAATTCTGCGTGATCTTGGTGTGGTGACGAATGGAACATATACCGAGATACAGAACGCAATCACCAAGGGTGAGGATAAGTTACTTCAGACCGCCTCTCGTGCTATGAAGTCTCGATGGGAGATTGAGGCGCAATGGTACGCTACTTTTGCTGGTAAAAGTGCGGCAGATTATACGAACCCCACTGAAAAAATATCCAAAGGTGTTCTGGCCGCAAACGATTACATCTCTACATTTGAGGCTGATCGTCAGGCGATGAAGGATGCCCTTGGATACGTTTTTAACAACGATGATCTTACTGATACCCTGACAAAAGAAATGACTGCTCTTAAAGAAAAACTCATTGAGGGCGCGTCTGTGCTGAATTATGATGATACACAGTTTGATGATATCCTTCGTGCTAGAATCAAGGCAATAGAGAAACTTATAGCTGATGGTGCAGAAAAAGCAAAGACTATAGAGCATGACCTTTGGTTTACAAGAGAATGGCAAGCCAAGGCTTCTATTGATAAATTGGATGACCTAGACTTGGAACGAGATAAAGCACAGGCTACCGCTATTCAGAAAATGCAGAAAAAGGAAATAACAGAAAAAGAGTATGCTGATGCTTCTTTGGCAATAAATGAGTGGTATTACAACGAACGGCAAGCAATGGAGAAAGAGCGACTGGAAAAATTGTATACTACATTGAAAGATGGTAATTCAGAAATGTTTTCTTTATACCGTCAATGGGCCGCACAAGATTTTTCGGCAGGAGATTATGGGTCTGGCTTGAATAATTCTATTATGGCTGGGTTTGAAGGCACTACCATAGGCAAGTTTATCACTTCTACCGACAAAGCCGCACAAGCTCTAATCAATTTGGGTGAAGCGGCGGCAAAGGCCGCAGATGATTTTGTAAGCCAATTACTTGATAAAATAGAAGGCATAAACATCTCACAGTCTATAGATAATATAACTACAGGAATAGCGGACTTCGTAAATAATATATTTGGCTGGGGGGATGATGCCGCTGATAGTGTAGAAAATCTTCAAGATGCAATTTCCAATTTAGAGGATTTGCTTGGTAGGTTACAGGATGAATTTGATGCCCTGATTGCCAGAGCAGAAGAATTGATAGGTATACAGGTTGACTCCATGCAAGCTCTGTACGAAGTTGGAGCCATGTCGGGTAGCCAGTACGAAACCGCTGTCAATGATTTGTGGGCACAAAATGCAGAAGAATTAAAGGCGGCGTATGAGTTGGCGGGGCAGACTTATCCCGAAGACTATGCTACTGAAGGCACGTTGACGGATGTATACGCCGCACTTGAAGCAGTGGCATACAAACTTGGGGTGACACAAACACAATTAACTACAACACAGGCACAGTTGGATACCGCCCAAGGAGATACTTCGGGGCTATCTGATGCGGCGTCCGGGGCATTAGCTGGAGCCGGAATTGGAGCTGGAATCGGCTCAATCATCCCCGGTATTGGTACAATAATCGGTGGCGCGGTAGGAGCTGGTGTTGGTGCCATTGGTGGTTTTGTGGGCGATCTCTTTGGTTGGTGGGATGTTGGATCAACTAACATCCCCAAAGATCAAATGGGTACGGTACACAAGGGTGAGGCCATCATACCGCAGACCTTTGCAGAAGGTATCCGCTCTGGAGAGATGGTGCTGTCAGGCAATGATGGGGCTGGAAACAGTGGAAATCCAGTATATGTTTCTGTCAATGTTAGCGGAAATGTGCTCGCTGAAAAAGATTTGGCCACCTCGGTTGCACAGGCGATATATACTCAGCGTAAGCGTGGATTGCTTACAGTTTAGGTTGACGGCATGGGAAATGAATTCCCATGCTTTTATTGAGTGGGTGTGCCACCATTAAGAGGGGGATATAGTGCTGTATAGACGAGTTTTCTTTGACTTCCAAACTGGAGATAGTTTTGAGGAGGTCACGAGTTTAGTCAAGTTTGACGATTTCACCTTTTCTATTAGAGCTGGTTCGGATACTTTTCACTATTCTCAAAATGTAGCTAATATCTCCCTTGTGTATGATGCGGCCATATATACAAAGATTATGGGTGCCACTAATGATATTATAGTAAAAATTATCGATACCGATGAAACGGCCAGTGATCCCATAGTATACACCCCACTTTTTCAAGGGCACATTGCCCCCTCCAAGTCACATTCATATGACGGCATTATAGATAATGTTATTCTGAATCTTGAAGCATTGGATGACGGCGACTACTTAGATAAAGAAATAGGCGATATATGCTATAGGCATTATACTGTAATGAATCCAGCAAGTCCAGAGACATCTATAGTTCATCAGCTTGCATATATTGCTGGCTTCACTGTGGGACAGATAGACGGTAGTGTTACTATTCCCGTAGAACTGAATGCATATTCTCCCCCTTCCACTTCTGATACAATAAAAGATTTATTGGATACCGTGTTATTTGAGTATGGGTATGTTCTACACTTTAACGAGCTGGGACAGATATCCCCAACTTTGTGGATGCATACAGATGCCGTTGATGCATTGACATTCAATGAAGACAATGTTCTTGATGGTTCCTTTGATATTGCCGATGGCCTAAAGGAATATGACGGTGCAGAGATAACCTATTATGAACTAGGAGAAGGCATCACCACATCAGGCCAGACTGATATCCTTCTCTATAGGGACGGCGATTTGCCATATGCCAGTGATGGCTCGTTCTTGGGGTACGCTGTTCTTAGCGGATACACTTATCCGCCTCTTACTAATGTCATAGATGAGACTACAGGCAACCCAACTCTAGTTTACCAAAAATACGAAGATACCGCCATCAAATATTGGACGAATAAAGCTATCACTGAAAGGCTTGATTACAATTATAAGGCGTTTACCTCTGATTTTTCCAGTATTGTGGCTACGTCCGGTTGGTATCTTGATTACAGTGCTGATGCTGGAGTTGAACTTATAACGTCAGAGTTTGAGAACACACAGGCCCGTATAGTATTTTCTGGTCTAAACAACGACGCGAACTTGCTGTACTACTGCAATGTGTATGGAAAGATTCTGTATAAAACATCAGAAAGAGTTTGTGCAGTAACGACTATTTCAGGTTCGGAAGATTTGGATAAATACGTCAGTACCTTTATTTTTGAGAAAGAACATGCTGATATATTGTGTAAATTTTTGGCCCTTCAACATTCTACAAACAACCTCAATATAGATTTAGAGTCAGAACAATTGGTAGAAGTGGGGGAACTGGTTTACGTCATAACAGGAGACGGCACCAATGAGCTATGTTATGTAGCTGAACGAAAGTATACGGAAAAAACGAAACTCTATACTTATTCGTTGCGGTCATATATGTATGGTGATGAAGTCACACTTCCAGCCTTGACCAGTCAATCAGTGACATCTCCATCCAGAATTAACGGTGTTACATCCAGCTCTACACCAGACGCAAAAGAGATGATGGGTGGTGCTTTGTTTGTATCCACCACAAATATAGTTCGTAATCGTTTGGAAGAACTCACCCCTTCTGGTATAAGTATGTATGCTAGGTATGCCTATGATGGAACCGATTATCTTGGAAGATTCACAGTAGAACTGTCACATGATGGCGTGACATATCAAGACCCGGTGTACACTTCCGCCTCTGATGAAACCAGTTATGTGTATGCTGTGCCAACAACCATGATTGTTACAGCTTCGTCTTATTATGTTGCGTCTGTCCGAATAAGATTGTATCCAACTGGTGGGGTGGGGGTATATAAGCAACAGGCACTGTGTGCTGTTACCGCTGATCCATCAATAGCTCCCATGTATCTTGGAATTGGTATACTATCTGCATTGGGGACTATGGAATATGAAGCGGCGGATGTCAATGAAACTGGTGATATAACTGTAATTGGTGCTTTTGATCAAGTATACGTCGGCGATACTGTTGTCAATTACTCCGCTACTGGTGGGGTTGCTACACTAGGTATGTTCAAGTGGAATGGTTCAGCATGGGTCAAGACAACATCAATAAAGGATTTGACTCCTGCAATGAATGATCTATTTGGACTATCAGTTGCGGGGATATCCATTGCTGATGCTACAGTTTTGTCTCTGCTTATAGCCAAGCAGATACTTGCTGAGAACGTCGATGTGACCGGCCAGCTCACGGTACAGGCCGGTGGAAGGATGCGATATGAAACAGGCGCGGGCGTTCAGAAACGCTGTGTGCAACTCGCAGATGAAAAGATCGATTGGCTTGATACTCCTGATACTACTCCTGCATCAGCTGAGCAGTTGCGATTTAGATTCGGCAGGCTTGGGGTAAGTGGTGCCGTCCTCGCTGACGGCGAATTCTATACTAATTGCGATCAAGGTCTTTCTGCTGAGACAATCATCAAAACGTCTACCGGCTACTCGCCTGCGTATCGATTCGACGCCGCTGGCGATTTGTGGATAGGATACGGCATTTATGAAAAAAAATACAGCGCGGGAGCATGGGGGACTGAGGTTTCGACAGCGTCCGATGTTTCAGGATACAAATCTGGCTTTATAACTTTACAAAACGGAGACGGGTTATTGGTGTATATAGATTATACAGCCTCAAGCCTCAAGCAATGCTTAAAAATTGGCGGCATATGGGGGACGCCGACCACCATCCGCTCCGTTTCTTTTTCATCTCATGTTGCGGCAGTTCAAGAAAATAACGGGGCTATACGTGTAGTATATCAAGAAATCCCATCATTAAAAATATTTGAGATAGTAAACACGGGGAGCGGGTTTGGCACTCCTGTGGAAATTGTAGCAAGCGCCAGCCTGTGCGCCCCTGCCTACTTACTGGCGACAGACGGAACGCTCAGGCTTGCGTACTCAGACGCGAGCGGCTACCTTACGGAAATAATCTACACGACCACATGGAGTAGTGCGAGCGTGATAACGTCGGCCGCTTCAGGCTATCCGGCGTATTATCAGAAAATAAACGGGAGCATATACATTGCGTACCGGCGCGAAGCTGATGGGTACATCGTCGAGAAAATGCTGAACAGTACCTGGGGCTCGGAAAGCGTGCTAAACGCCGCATCGTCCAACGCTCCTGCTTTGATCCAGCAAATTAACGGCGATATACACTTCGCATATACGACTACCGACCTAGTCGAGCGTATTCACCGGAACTACGCCCGAGTCGGCGGTGGTTTTATCGCCAAAGGCGCTACCGACTACACCCTGTTCGATGGTGCAAAAATTACAGTTTCTGGTACCAGCTTGACTGGATATATCGGGCCGCAAGGACCAACTGGACCGACGGGGGATCAAGGTGAGCAAGGAATTCAGGGAGATGCCGCTACCATCGCAGTCGGCACGGTTGTACCAGGAGATAGTCCAGAGGATGCGAGTGTCATAAACTCGGGGACGTCTGGGGATGCGGTGTTTGATTTCACTCTCCCGAAGGGCGACCCCGGTACGACAGTCCCCGATATTTCCGCCTTGACTGTGTGCACCGATCCGGACCCGGTGAATGACAGCCTCATCATATACGACGCAAGCGCGGGCAGCCACAAGAGACTGGCGCCAGAAAAGGCGTTCAGTCCGCCGATCGGATTCATCTATGCTCAGTTCCCCGGAAAGTCAGATCCTGCGACGTTGTTCGGTCTAGGCACATGGAGCAATGTATCATCATCATTCGCTGGAGACTTCTTCAGGGCCGAAGGCGGGAATGCAGGCGCATTCAAGAGTGGTGAGCAGGCGCAAATGATACTCAACCACGTTCACACCACATACATGCCATTCGGTAACGCAACTGCCGGGTCCGGTGCGCCATATCAAGTACGCGCAGCGAGCAATATTGTAGCCTCGTACAATGCCTCGTCCGGGAATCCAACTGTAAATGGGGGAGTCGAAAATAGGCCGGCGAACCAAACTATTCGTATATGGGAGAGAACAGCATGATGTACGCAAAGATTGAGAATGAGATAATTACTCATATTTATTGTGGTGATAAGCCTGAAGGCACCATTGATATTCCTGATACTTTTGATGGATGTGTTGGACAGAGCATCCATGAGTTCAACGACAAGTGGGAAATGTACCCACTGTCAAAACGATATGCAGATGGGTTTGTCAAAGCTCCAAAAGGGTTCAAGCTCGACGGGGAGGAGTGGAAAGAACTAACGCAGATCGAGAAGTACCGGAATGGAATCTATCCCGTTCCGCTGGGAGCAATCCTTGAAGGCAACGAGGTTCGCCCGATGACCCGTGAAGAGAAAGTAGTCAGTAAGTTGATGACGAAGGAAGAAGCCGACGAAGAAATACGGCTTGAAGAAATAGCCGAGCTGTCAGCCTTTCTGACCTCGACAGACTGGTACGCTACGCGCATGGCCGAAACAGGCAAGGCAATACCGGAGGAGATGATCGCAAAGAGACAAGCGGCACGAGAGCGAATATCAGAACTGAAAGGGTAGACTATGGAGTTTTTGTCTTCCCCTTGGGGATTTGCTTCTATAGCTTTTATTGCCACGGCAGTTGTGGTGATTGTCTATAGAGTTGGCTTTATGTCCATATCAAGGGGCAATATACTTGTAGGGAGGGGGGAGCTGAAAAAAGTCTCCCCTCATAGCACCTGTCCATACGCGAAAGACATCATGGAGTTAATACACCGGACAACGGAGCACATGGAGCGTAGGCAAGAACTAAAAACCTTTCTTATTGAAGAACAGATGAAATACTATGAGGAAACAGAAGAAGAGGTTTTAGGATTAATGCGCAAAACCTACCTATCCTTATTGGCGGACAAACTGCAAGGGGACGTATCGTATGCCCAGCATCCAGAGTATACCGCCTATATTGTAACACTAAAAGCCATTGCATCGGAAGTTAAGTCATATATGCGTGGGTGCTTCAAAGCAAATCATTATGCGGAACGCTCTATAGAGGAACAACGTGTCTATGTTGAAAAAAAGAAAACAGTAGTAGTGCAGAAGATCACAGAATTACTTAATATCTACTGGAGAGGCGTTGTTGTTACGCGCTCTGAACTATATAAAGAGCACACTACTCTTTTGCCGGAATTACAAGAGTATGTGGAGACCATCTTTAACGAAGCATTTTTGTTGGCTAGGAACAGTAGTACCAAAATGCAACAGTTGGAAGAGGCTTACAATACATACCTGATTGCGGTACTTGGAGCCAATAAAGTAGGAGGGTGCTATGGGGATTGTTAGAGATATTGGTAAATTGGTACCGGAAATGCAAAGCAAGTGTACATTGTTTTTAGCACACTGCCAAGCTGAGAACTTTCCGGTAATGATAAATGAAACTTTTCGAGAGAGTATAACTCAGTGTATTTACTATATGCAGGGGAGAGTGGATGCTAGACTCAATACAAATATTGTCAAGGAACTGAACTCCCTGCGTAAAGTACACGGTTTCTGGGAACTTACTGAAACAGAGGCCAAGTCTAAAATTATCACTTGGACACTTGCCAGCAAGCATATGCTTGGCAAGGCTTTTGACGCCGTGCCTCTAAAAGATGGAAAGCCATGGTGGAACGCTCCTCAGGAAGTATGGGATAAAATGGGGAATATAGGCGAAGGTGTTGGACTGATGTGGGGCGGTAGGTGGAAGAACAAAGATTCCCCCCACTTTGAGATTGTATAGGAGGGTATGATGGGCGATATAGTAGAGAAGCCGAGCAAGATTCCATCCGCGAAAGGTTCCAGTAAAGTGGCACAGATATTCGCCGCACTCTGGATAGCTGGCTGGAGTGCATACAAGTTCATTAGTGGCGGCGGTGCGGAATTACGAATTGAAGATATTATGCTTTCTGGTATAGGTATAGCGGCTACGTTTACTCCTGTATACTTTAGTATTATCCTTGATAAAATAAAGGATATACGTCTAGGAAAGGCGGACTAATGTGGCATACCTTATCGAAGCTATTGTTGTGTTTCTTGTTGGGTTCGTTTGCGGCATCCTCATATGCCGAAGACCGAAAGATATGGATATACGAGAGCGAGCTAGTGGAGTTGAAGCAAATATCAATAAACTTGGAGAACAAGAATCAGAAATTAGAAAGCGACTTGAAGACCACGTTGGAGAAATCGAAGGAATGGGAACAGACATCGGTAGACTTAAAGAAATCTTGGGAAATATTCAAGCTCGAAATGGAAGCGGAAGTGGCGAAGAAGGATAAACAGATAAAGACTAGGAATATAGTTATCGGGATACTTGCAGTAGCTGTGCCAATAGGTTTTATTGGTGGTGCTATTGTATTTTGAAGATAAGTAAAGCCCCCACCGATGTGATGGGGGCTTTACTTTAGCCATCCTGCCGTTTGACTACCGATGCACCTTTATTTAAACTAATTTCAAAAACTCTATCCGCACACCCTATGATATCCGGTACGTGGCTCACCATGATGAACTGTATGTGGAGCTTATCGGATATCTCCTTCAATATCTCCCCTGCCCGTGGCTGTAGATCGCGGGAGAGGAACTTCATCGGCTCATCCAAGCATATCGTATTATCGGACTTCCCGAGGCTCCACGCCGCTATACGAAGTGCGAATGACGCCACATCCACTACACCCCCACCTGATGCCTCCATAGGATCAATCTCGAAGCCGTTCTTCATAAAGACTAAGCGAGCTTCGGTCTTGTTCCGCTTTATCTCAAAGACAAGCTGGAACTGATATTCACCGGGAAAGCACGTATCTAAAGCCGTGTTCACTACGTCCTGAATATGGATGGTAAGCTGTTCCTGTGTCTTCTGTGCTACATTCTGCACCAAAGCCAAGGCTTGCTCTAGGTTAATAGAACGGGTGGCGTTCTTCTCTATCTTGTCTCGATAGTCGGATGCTTCCTTGTCCATTGCCTCATAGCGGCCCCGTGCTTGGTTGGTAGCTTTGTCATATTGCGCTAGTGTCACAATACTTCCTCATAAGTCTTTGCGAAGATATCTGGTTTACAGGGATAAAACTCACCATTAACGCCCTTGATGATAAAATCACCTGATATTGCAGTCATAATCCCCTCAAGAGTATCAATCTGCCAATAAACACCAGAAGGATTATGCTCTGTTGGTTCTAGTACTGGAGAAGAGTACACTTTTCCACTAGACCATCTTTGTACTTCAAATTCTGTCTTTACATTTATCTCTACAGCTTCGATCACGACAGGCTTCTTTCTGTATTGCTTAATCATACCGCCGCCCAGTTCGTAAGCCCCTCAAGTTCAGTGTAGTATTCATCTATCTCTGCCTTGAGCTTGGACTGTTTACCATCCATATCAGTCAATGCTGTGTCCGCTTCCTCTACTGTATCAAATTTATAGTCGGCCTTCCACTGCGCCACTATCGTCTCTACGGCACCTTCAGCACGGGACTTCTTGGCCTTGAGTGTTTCGATCTTCGACTTGATGCCTTCAAACGTTCGAGCATCCATACTACATTACCCCCTTAATCTGCGTGATAAAGAACTTGAAAGCCATAATTACAAGCCCACCGAGACCCGCAAGCATAGCCAGTGAGATGAGCGCCGAGTATACTGGTGTCAATACTTTGCTTAACAATGAGTCTGGTTTCATACTTCCTCCTCCACTTCCGTAATGATATCCCGTACCGCTTGGCTAACCTTCGTGGCAAGTATAGTCGCCTTGAGGTTGTCTTCAAACGATAGCCCTATCTGCCCATCGTGCATAATCGTCTCTACGAACGACGATATCCGCTCATCCCGTTCCTGCTTCTGATCCAAGTGATCCCGCGTTAGCATCGTCTTGTTATTCGGCATCGGAATCACTTCCATCTCAAACCCTGTGCGCCTATACACCGGGAACTTGTCAGACTTCACACTTACGTCAATAGCATCCCCTGTATCCACATAGACAATGATCGGGCTATAGTCGATCAGGTCAGCGGCTTGAACATTCATACATCCCGGATTGATAACGTATCGACCTTCTTCCTCCACCTTGAAGTTGTGGTGATAGTCCCCCGTGAAGATGAACTGTGCATCAGGATATTTCTCAAGAAGCGTATAGGCACTCGTTCCTTCTATGCCGAACGGTATATCCGCTGTACTCGGGAAGGTGAGCGTATGCGTAACGTATACTCCTACCGCTTCCGGTATATAGTCTTCCAGCTTACACGTATGCTCAAAGCGCCCATTCTCAGTGTACTCTGTGGCACCCAGATATACAATCTTCTCATTCGTCTTGGCCATGGCCTTGAGGATACCTACGGAACTACTATCGACGTTCTCCAGCTTATGCCACGGCAGACTATGGTTCCCAGCTATCACGTAGCACTTACCGATCAGCACTGCCATAGCGTTAATAAATAGAGACACCACTTCAGGTGGCACCCTCGGTACGTCGAACAAGTCCCCCGTGCAGATAATGTCCGCATCCCGGAGGTTCGCCTGATCCACAATGAAGTCAAGGTGCTTCTTCTGCGTAGCCATCCAATCCTCGTCAAGCCTACATAGTGGCAGGTCAGGGCGGAGGTGATTATCCCCTGTTACAATGAATCGCACTCGTCTAGCTCCTTTCCACATGTAGGGCATGTCTTAGGTAGGGATGCTACAGCTTCAGTAAGCTCTGCCGTAGTGGTCTTTATGGCTCTTGTGGTATCCCTGTACTGCTCGATGCTATCCCGAAGAGAATCGATCTGCTGTTCGGCCTCCCTGTAGTATTCCTTCTTGGCCTCGATCTTCTTGATAACTCTTTCGGCGTAGTCGGTGCTTACTCCATTATCGATAATCTCCTTGGCTACATTATAGTTGTCGATGGAATTCTCAAGAGAAGCAATGGTCTTATTAACCTCAGCCAGTTCTCCAACGGATATATCAATGAGCTTTATGAGCTTCGCTGATCGATCTAAAACCCGTCTGTATTCTGGGAGTTTATCCATAGCAGAACGATAATCCCCAATGCTAACACGTAAGCTAGTGATTGTGGCATCAAGCTCATTGAGTGCCCCCTCCTTCTTCTTTATGATCTCGACAAGCTCTTCTGCACGGTCTAGCCACGAATAGCCCGCTATAGCGGTTTCTAGCCTCGCCAGCGCGTCCGCGCAATGTTCTGTATCAACCCTCGTCTTACGCTTCTTGGACTCAATGCTGGACATGTATCGGTCTATAGCGTCGAAGTGAACAATCTTATTAAAGAACCGCGCCACTTCCCCCGGCGTTTCACTAAGAAGGAACGGGGCGTCATGCTGGCGCTGGGTATTCACCTCCGTGAAGTTGATCGCCTTGTCTACTTCTTCGGGCACATCAAGGCCGATAGCCTCAAGCACCTTATCGTCAATGCTATAGGTGTTACCTGTAGTCACTGACTTGATGCGAGTGATGATGCCTGAATCCTTTACGAGAGAAGCGAGCGTATCGGAAGTCTGCTTCCCTTTTTCGTTCCTAGCCCAGTGGGACACGAAGGCATCCCCGGATGGCCGGTTATGCACCACCCAGTTTACTGCTCGGAGGATAGACGACTTACCGGAATTGGATGATCCGGTAATGACGTTGACTCCGGGATGCAGTTCTAGGGTTGTGTCCTTATGGGCTTGAAAGTTCTCTAGTCGTATCTCTTTTACCACGTTACCTCCTTAAACAAAAAGACTACAGGGCGCTATACCCTGTAGTCATAGTGTATCACATTATTCTACAGAAGTCAAGCCCTACAACAATGCTCTGCATACATCTGTTGAATTTTATCAATCTGCACATGTTCCTGTCTATATTTTTTCCAGAAGTACATGTACGGAACTCCAATTGTATCTGCCCATTGTGATAATGTCTTTGTTTCTCCATTAAATGTTACTAAAATGTTCGAACGTTTATTATTATTTTGTGTTTTGAAGGTCGCCCACCGGCAGTTTTCGGGCGTGTAGTCCCCATTTACATCTATTCGATCTACTGTCATCTTGTGGGGGCAATCCCCCATATCTTCCAAAAAATTTTCAAACTTGAGCCATCTATCACATATTTTAATACCCCGCCCCCCATAATCATCCCATGCAGAATTATGGGGGCACAGAGTTCGTTCTTTAATAGAACGCCATGCTCTATATGTTTTAGATTGGCCATGAGCGGCGTATCCATGGGTTGTATTCACACGGAGTAACGCCGCCTTATTTACGCACCCACATGATGATGGATTTCCGTTAATAATTGTAGAAAGCGTTGTTTCGTATATATTCCCACAAAAACACTTCACAGAGCACCTGATTCGACACCTAAGTCTGCCTCCACGTAAAATTCTATCCCTGTATACCCGCAAAATAGTTAGCCCATTAAAACATGCCCCGATATATGGGCTGTTCATATTCCCCTCTTTTGAGGGAGGTCTACCTGTTCTCATACACTATTTCCCGTGACAATGTTTAAATTTCTTACCGCTAAGACAGGGGCAGGGCGCATTGCGATCAGCTTCCATCTTGATTCGCATGATCCGTAGCTTCTCCTCGGCCTTGAGGAATACAGCCTTCCACTGCTCACCTACCTGTTTCCACGTCCAGATTTCATTATAGGCACGTTCAGCTTTGGCACTAGCCTCTTCTGGGTGGTCATATATTTCCTCCAGTTTAATCGCCATATTATATATATCTACTGTAGGACGAAGGATGTTATTGTCCCCCGGCCCCATAAATGTAAATAAATTCTCTTCAGTGCCTGAGTCTATGAAGTACCCCCGTGCTTCATATTCACCGATCATTTCAGTGAGTGAAGTATTACGCGGGAATAGAAGAGGCTTCTTACACGCCGCGCCTTCAGAAAAGCTCAGGCCCCAACCCTCACCAACTGTCGTAGACACCACCACGTCACAAGCCCCATATATCTGATTGACTATCTCTATAGGATACCCCTGATTAGCCCCATAGGAACCGGGAGCAGGGCAAGCCCAATCCACATCCCACTTGAGGCCATAGTGTTCGGCGATCTCTACGAGGTTACCACCCACATCGTCCATTTGACACAGCATGAACAGGAACGAATCGGGGTGTTTCTCGTGAAACAATTTGAATCCGGCGAACGTGCGCCACAAATCCTTCCGTGGTTGGTTCCGGTTCACATTGAGTACAATGAATTTATCTTTGTGCGATGAGAAAAATTTATCACGGAATGACGTATCAGATGGCGGGAAGAAGATATCCTTATCGACACCGTGATAGATTACGTCCATATCCTTGAGCGTATCCATGATCTTCAGGCACTCGTTCTTGGCGTAGTTCGTATACGCCACCGGCACATCCATCTTGGCGACGACACCTTCTACCCACGACTTCTTCGGCGTACCGTCAATCGGGAAGTAGTGGATCATGGCGAACTTTTTCTCAAGCGGAAGCCCTTCCCTGACCTTGATAAGCGCGTCAATGAACGTCTGCACAATGAACGTATCCTGAATCATAAAGACCAGATCGAAGTGCCCTGTCCTCGCCATATCAACGAGAAGCTGACGCCCATAGACATCCTTGTACCGCTCGTCATGCGTAAGAGCATTAGCGGCAGGATAGATGTCATAGGGGAACTTCACCCGGTCATACGGCGCACCAGAATGGTTAATGCCGACGAGAGTGAAGTCATACTTCCCTGTCTTATAGAGAACATTCAACAGATTCCTTGCTACCGTGGCGAACCCAGTCGCGGTAGTAGGAGAATCAGAGTACCACAGAACCTTTAGCTTTTCACCCACGCTTCTTGCCTCCCTTTGTAACTTTCTTTATTGGTGAATAGTCGCTCGTCACCAATGCCTGATGGAGTAGCTGTGCGAACCCATCCACAAAGCCCTCTTCCTCATTGAGATCATTCTGGCCCATGTGGTGCAGGATGAAATGGACTAGCTCATGGAGATAGGTCTCTTCAAGCTGAGACTGGATACGGGCAAAGCCATTCGCATTGCTCTGAATCGCTATGGTATTCGTAGCAAGCCGAGCCTCACCAAGCGTACCATTCTCTGCCCCTATGTGATCCTCAAGAACCACATTGATCTTTTGCCCGTGTAGGAGAAACGATGCCGGAATCTTCATGCTCATTCAATGCCTCCTTAATTTCGACTCAGCGTACCTCGTGCATACGGGTCTCTGCTGGTTTCTTCTCCCGGCATACCACCCCATATATCCTTGTAGATCGCCCCATGATGCGGGAAAACAATGTCATTCACCCTGCGTGCTACTGGATCGTTCTTTATCGTGTGGCTCCCTTCATGTAGTACCAGATCATTCTCCGTATGGTAGATCGTCCAACCCCTAAGCTCCATCAGCCTGTGCATCGAGTTATCCATATAGTACATTGGGTACAGGATGGGGTTATGCCACACATTCTCCGTGAAAAAGAACTCAGGATTCCATAATACAAAGGCATCTCCGTTATTGTGCCCGAGCATTATAGCCGCCCACCTAGGATCATTATACTGAACTTCGTTCCACTTGTCAAGTATTTCCTGCAAGGCACCCGGATGAAGCATGGCATCATTGTGAAGAGACATACAGAAGGCATCCTTGACCCGTCTGGTCTGTCGAATCATCCAATTGATAGACTGCCCATGGAGAAGGCGCACCGGCATATTGATGACATCAGCCCGCATCTCGCCTATAGGGGCTTCGGTGTTATTGATGACCACCAGCTTGGCCTCATGCTCAGTTCGCCCGATCTCATCCCAAAAGGATTTGATGGCCCGTTCAGTTAGCTGAAGATCACCACCGCAGGGGATGTAGCATGTTACTTTCACAGGATTCCCGCCTTTTCTATCAACTGAATAGTCTCCTCATCCGAGAGACGTTTGGTGTTTTCAGAAGTAAGCCCTTCTGGGAATTTCATGCACCCTTCATTCGGGAAAGATGGGTATAAAGCCCACTCATGCTTTGACACAATCTCTACCCACCTAGAATCACGGCAGTGTACACAACGCTCCCCCTCCTCTGAAGTAATTAGCGTTTCGTGTATTTTCTCTCCCGGACGTGGCCCTATTACTTTTATGTCAATTTTAGCTGTATCTGCAATTATAGCCGCCACTGCATAGGCCACATCTATAATCTCTGAGGCGGGGGCATTGTATACATAGGTACTTCCATTACTTCCGTACTCCAGCGCATATTCCACAAGTTCTACGGCTTCTTGCAGTGTCATCATAAAGCGGGTCATTTTTCCATTAGTAATGGTAACTGGGGCACACTCCCTGATCTGCTGTTCAAATCTAGGGATAACTGATCCTCTTGACCCCATAACATTACCGTACCGCGTTATACAGATTGTTGTTCCGTAGGCATCAGCCTTCTTAGCCACCGCAAGCCCCAGCTTTTCCATGAGTGCCTTCGTCATCCCCATGGTATTGACAGGCATAACGGCCTTATCTGTACTCAGCAGAACAAGATTATCCACCCCCGCCTTTACTGCCGAATTGATGACGTTAGCTGATCCAAGCACATTCGTAGCGAATGCCTCTTCCGGGTGCTCCTCACACGACGGCACTTGCTTCATAGCGGCGGCATGGAACACAGCATCGATGTCCTTCATCGCCGCATCTACACTAACGCGATTCCGTACATCCCCTATGACATACGTTATACGTGGATCATCATAAAGGTTCTTCATATCGTCCTGCTTCTTTTCATCCCGACTGAAGATACGAATTTCTTTCAGATCAGAACGTAGAAGCATTCTCTTGAGCATGGCATTCCCAAAGGAACCTGTGCCCCCCGTGATTAGCAGTCTAGTCACAACCACTCCTTTCCGTATATCGGAATATAACGTTCTTTATTCTTAACCATATAGTTATAGAGATCACCGAGCTGGGTGAAGATATCGGGGGACGCAAAATCAGGTACTAGCGTCTTGTCACTATGCTCTTCAGCCCGGTCTATGATCGGTACACTCTTCTTCCAGATGCCGCTAATGAAGGCAAGGATCATGCTCTTCGATACAGTGTCAGAGGCGAGCTGAACTATACCTGATGACATCCCCGGCCCATCCTCACCAATCTCCATGCGAACATCATCCTTAATCTGCTTGAGGATAAAGTTAGCCAACGTCAGCGTCGTCACTCCATTCCAGAATACATTTGTATATCCATTAACCTTTTCATTCTGGTGCATAAACCAGTTAAAGAGACCAACGCCACCAGCACGAAGCTCAGGGCCAATAACAGAAGTACGAATGGTAAGGTGCTTCGGGCTATCCACTTCCCCGAGTATCTTGGACTGACCGTAGACTGAAGTAGCATCCGGCTTGTCCTTGGTGGTATACTTCCCCCTAGTACCTTCAAAGACACAATCGGTAGAGATATGAATGAGCTTCGCCTTAATCTGTACAATCTGAGAAGCAATGGAGAATGGAAGGTGCCCATTCGTCCATATAGCCAAATCAGGGTTAGCATCACAGTCCTTCGGCAGAAGCCCAATGCAATTCACCACATACTTCGGCCAAAGAGACATAAGCGGCTGGCGGCCATCATAGAACACTTCATTACCCTGTGGCCGTCTATTAAGACGTAGTACCTCAAACTCGCCAGACTTCTCCAGCACGTCAGCCACAATGTGACCGACCATGCCGTTTGATCCCAGTACCAATACCCTAGGACGCTCCATCGTTAGCTCTCCTTACCAGCTTTTCAAACGTATCCCACGCCATAATGACGAGGGTTTCTGATATCGCTTTCTTGTTATGAACTATCAACCAATCGGTATCCTTGTACATATTGCTCTTAGCTTGATCTACCGTGTCCTTGAGGTTCAGGGATTCACATGCCTTGCACTCCACCGAGAAGGGGAAGCGCTTTACAGCCTCTCCCCGTAGGACAATATCAGTTCCGGCTTGTCCCATCTCCCGTGAATGGATATCGCAGGTATCATCAGACTGCTCATACGGGATGCCGGTGATATCAGATATCTTTCGGCACACCCACTGCTGTAGATTACGCCCCTTGGCCTTGGCGCTAGATGTAGTAATCTTCTTCTGGGTCTTCTGAAACTTATGAATCAGGGTATCAAGGGCGGCACTGGGGGCAATCTCATTAAGGCTTTGAAGCATTTCTATATCGGCAGTATCTATTGTAACCCACTTCTTACTCATCCTCTACCCCGAACTTCTTGGGCCTTACCTCAGTGATACTATCCTCAATCTCTTCCCACGAGGCTATAACCCGTCGTTTCAGTTCCCCTTTGAGCTTATTTTCTTCCACGAAAGTGATAAGTTCCTCGCGGCTCATCGGCTCCTTGCCGTCTTCCCAAATGATAGACTTGGAGCTTTTCAGAAGCTCACCAGTCTTATCAGAACGGAGATTGAACAGGAAGTCTATGTTCGCCGCCACATCATCCATGCCATACGTGAAATTGATCGGAATGAAACAGCTACGGAACGGGCGGGGGTGCCTAACCTTCTCAGCAGTGGTCTCAATCAGTACACCAATAGCACGGCCCTTACGCTCTTCCTTTTCCTTGAGCTTACTATAGATACGGGCAGTCTCATAGAACCCCACAGCACGTCCACCACCGAGGCGATTCTTCTTGCCATACATACCGGCGTTAGCGTTGTCACGTTCCTGTGATATGATATAAAGTAGAGCGTTCTTTTCGGCTAACTTCGCAGATAGGCCACGGAACATCTCTTGGCTGAGGAATTTTGCGGCGGACATGTTGTAGGAACCTTCATCAAATTCCTTATCCTTGTCATACGCCGCATGACGCTTATCCTTGCGGGCTTCAAGCTCATCGGAACCCAACGCATCCAATGAGTCCAGAACATATATACCGCACTCATCTTCTTTCAGACTATCAAGGAACTTATTGACATCATATTCCCACTTCTCTACCGTCTGGGGCATCTCATCCCGGTTCATCTTGCTCGTAGGTATGATCTCAAAGCCATAGAGTCCTACACTGTCTATCGTGTTGCCGAATTCCACATCGGCATACTTCCACTTAAATTTGTCCTTATACTTATAGTAATTCGCCGCGATCATTTCTACGGCTTTAAATGTCTTCGTCGAACTAGAACCACCCCAGTCCCGTACTATAGTTCCGGCTTCATACCCCATGCCGTAGCCAGCCTTCTCCCCGCCACCCACGACAAGATCAAGCAAGGTACTTCCTGTGGAGAAATACAACCCACGCTTCGGCACCTCTATCTGCTTCTTAGCCAATATCGTCTCCTTTATACTTGCAAGGTTCAACATACCATCCTTTGAAACAAAAACTGCACAGTAGCATACGACATGATACCGTGCAGTTCTATTGTTACTTACTTAGCGGCGCGAGCACAATCCTTCCACTTTCCGGGAGGGCAATCGTTCTTGCACTCATCGAATTCGTCATTGTCCTTGCCGAACCTGTGACCATACGGGCAGGGATTTTCCTCCTTGTCCTTGGCGGGGGGTTCATCTTCATCGTCATCGCCCTTCTTGGCGCGAGTACGTGCAGGAGGGGTCTCATCTTCTTCTACCGCCTTACCCTTAGCGGTGTTGTCAAAAGGGATATCGTCCTCGTCGTCATCCTTGGCAGAGCGGCGAGGGGCTTCCTCATCTTTCTTCGACCTAGCGGGAGCCTCGTCCTCATCGTCATCCGAGCCGTTCATAATCTCCATCATTTCGGCGGGCGTATACAGGATCATAAGCTCATCGAAAGAGATAGCGTTCGCGGCGGCTTTCTTCACTGGCTTCTCACGATCAAGGAACTGGAAGTCCTTCGGCTCCTGTGTCACCTTCCCCATGAACTTATTCGGAGAGCCACGGAACTTGACGGTTTTACCCTTGTCCAGATCAGCGAACGGAATAATCGATTTGCCTTCAGAATTATACCGAGCAGACTCAATCAGTTCCTTCTCGAACTTGAAGTGGGACTGATCCAGTACCAGCACCTCATTGGGGTCATCGGCCAGCAAATCCCGCACGTTGTACATCACACGGCGCTTAGCCCTGTATGCATCGTACTCGTCCTTCTTCCCGTCTTCTTTGTACTCTTCGGCCTGATCGCAACAAGGACAGGGCTTACCATAAGTTTTCTTCAGGCAGATAATGTCCGTCTCGCTCGGGCCTATGTTCTTGTGTACCCACACATCGAAGACATAATCTTCATCTCCGATTTCAAGAACGCCGCGTTTGACAAGGGGGTGATTCTTCGACTTCACCGCGAAGGGAAGAATATCGATTTTGTTCACACCCTCCTTGATCTTATAGAACTTCGGGCGCTCATCCAGCTTCGTCCAATCAAGGATGCCATTGCGGGAAGAACCGCCGTCATTCCGGCTATCATACGACTCGCTGTACCTCTTATCCATACCCATACTTACTCATCCCTTCCTTTCTTCTCGTTGAGGCCCCTACGAACCTCATCGCTTCCATCCTTGCGGACACCGTTATAGTAGTCCTTGCTCCACATAGAAACCAGATTATCAAGCATCCCCTTGCGATGGTCTAGGGCAGTCGTAGCCGCATAGAGGATGTCCACCTTAGCCTGAGCCTTACGAAGCGCTTCACGGGCCGTCAGCACCTCGGTATCCTGCACCAGCAGGGCGGTAACGACAGCTTCCGTTACCTTCATATCATCCGGGGGATTCCGGCGTATATATATCTCACGCTGGCCGAGTATAAGCTCTAGCTTGTCCTTGCACGCATCCCGCTCGGCCCTCGCATTGGCCTGTTCCTCGGCGTAGAAATGGTAGAGACTCGGCTGAAGTTCACAATCCTCATCGAGCTGGAAACGGTTGATCTTTACATCTTCCGCGAAATCGTCACCAAACGTAATGCTCATATACTACCTCTCATTGAGATCCCAGATAATAAGTATGACTATCAGAAATAGTATACCCAGTATGGTCGAGAAGATAAGGGGGCTAAGTACCCAGAACCACGACCAGTGTATGATGCCTCCCAGTTTAAGGCCAATGAACAGAACAGTAAGCAGTCCTGAAAAACCAATGCCCCCTGTGGAGACTTGCCTAGAATCGCTCATTCATCCTCCTCCATGTAATCGTCATCATCATAATCGAGGAAGTCAGCATCGTACTCATCCTCGATTTCCGCATCCAACGCTCGCCGCTCCTCTTCGGGGTCAAAGCAATCGGCACATACCATACTCGCTACCCCCCATCCATCTGCCTCAAGGGCCTCCTCTATTGCTTGTTCTATCGACATAGGGTTAATACCACTAAACGATACCATATGTTTCACACCACACCGTGAGCACTCTACCGGGGCTTCCCCTTCAAAGCAATACCGTTCTGGAATCATTATAGCCCCCACTGAAGAAGATATGAAGGAGAGACAACCTTTAGCGAAAAACGTTTCCCATTCATCTTAGAAACACCATACGGTTTATTGTCCAGAGACCGCACCACAATACCCTCATTAAAGGTATCAGGATTGAATCGGTTCTTAGTAGTGGCATACTTTATCCACTCATCTACTGTCGTTCCTATAGCACCTATCGTCGTATTGGATTCAAGTTCATCTATATACTGAAGCGCTTCAGGATTGCCAAGGAGAGAATGGAAGCTCTCTACGGCGAATCGAAGTTCGTTAGGATTCAAATACTCTCGCTGTACCATGTCCCACATACCATAGACAAATAGAACGGGTCTTTCTAGTTTGTATTTATTGCCCTGTATTCCCGGCCCACAAAGTTCACCCTGAAGAGCGAAGTCCTTTAGCTTCATAGACTTCAGGAACTTCTCGGTAAACCCAATCTCCTTGATGATGTTCCAGAACGCATTATCCTTATACGTCGGAAACCAAACATTCCGGGAACACACAGACAACTTGCCCTTATGCCAGATCATCGTCAGAGAGGAGCCATCCATCTTCTGCGTAATGGAAATCGGCAAGTCCTTGTACGTCTCAAGAAAATTAGGGCCGAAAGCCTGTAGTCGTGTCTCATCCGTCTTCGGAACAAGATGAGTGGGGAATGAGTACCCGCCGCCGCCTCTGACCTTTCTTAGTATGAGATCACGAACAAACGGAATCCTCACTAGAATGTAGAACCACCACGGACGCTTTTTAGGCTGAGTAGACTGCCCTACAATCTCTTCAGGATCGTACTTGGTGACGCCTAGTTTCTTTGATACATCCTGTCCTTCAGCTACACGCTTCAGTTCGGGGAAGGCAGACAATGGCATAAAGAGTCCCTGTGAGGTAACTCCACGTAACTTTATTGTCCTAATTCTAAACTTGCGCTCCTTGAGGAATTCAAACGCCGGAGTGTTGGGGACAATGCTATCAATCTCAATATAGACACCAAGATCGCCTACCTTGAACTCGTCGCGTTTCACGACACATTCCCACCCAAGAATCGTAGCCTTCTCTATCTTGTCTGCCCCATCGATAGGGCTAAGGGCTACACATTTTTGAATACTCGCCATTTGTCTATCCATACATTACCTCCTTATAACATACATGAATCATAGCACGCTTTGACCAATCCCGCCTTACCACTTGTGTAAAAGGGTTCACTAAAATATCCGATAAACGAAGCGATCCGTCTATCCGCTTTCCTTAGTAACACACTAGTCATATATCCAAGCACTGCGTATCGAATGGACTCCCAATCGGTAGTCTCCAAAGCAGATATTATTGCAGACACTTCCTTCCATCGAGGCTTATCCTCCATAAGTATTCGGCACAGATTGATTGCGGCTGAACTAGCTACATCAGCTTCTATCGCCTCTAGTGCCTCCTCTTCCGTAAGCCCTATCACCTTTTCCAGCAGAACAAGTGCCCTCCTTGGTGAACCTTCAGCCTTAGTAATAAGCGATTCTAACACATCAATCGAAACTTTTTTCTCTTCCGCGTTCAGTACACGTCGGCACAATATAAGCAACTCGTCCTCGGACAACGGCTTGAACTTTACCTCAGTGCATCTTGAGCGGATAGCAGAGATAATCTTTGTCGGTTCAGAGCTACAAAGAATGAAGTACACATTCTCAGGAGTATCTTCCAGAATCTTGAGCATCGCATTCTGGAAGTCATTAGAGGCTTTATGCACCTCATCCAAGATGTATACGAGAGGGGCCGTTACAACGTATTTGGTATCATCGATAATGTTACGGGCGGTTTCAATACCACGATTATCAGCAGAATTGATTTCTATGATTGTATCGGATTTTACGAAACTTGTCAATACCCTCGCCATAGAAGTTTTACCAGTTCCAGCAGGGCCGGAAAAAAGGTATACTCGTACCGGATTAGGCTTACTCAGATTTTGCTTTAATGATTTTATCTCGGAAGCATTACCTACGAATTCCTCAAACGTCGTCGGTCGGTATTTGTTGTATAGACTCACTAGCACCTCCTACAGATGAATAGAATTTCATACGGTCTTCTAACTCCATACCTCTATATTCTTCCTCCATCCTATTCCAGTAACAGCATGTACGCTTACCTTCAGGGCATCCACCACGATAAACGCAGGAGGGTACCATGCCATAATGCATTGCCCAAGCGAATTCAGCGGGGTCATCCTTAATCGTGTCCCCGAATAGCTCTCGGAATGCAACCTTCACATTCATAGCCCAAGTTCTCGTCCACTTAGAGGCAAGGTGGCAAAGCCTTTGATGTGACATAGAAAGAAGAGCATCAGCAGGCCACGTACTTACATAGATGCGGGGAGCAGAGGAGCTAGATGGCCTCGGCTCTCCTGTCCAATCAGGGCGCTTCGATTGCACGTAATGACGGGGATGCCCTTTCGTATGACGTACAAGATGTGACACGACATCAGAGCGGCAGTTATCATCCGTTATGCGTATCCTCGCTTCGGCAAGGACAGAATGTTCAGCTATGACGGCCTCCATAGCGAAACGCTCCATGTCCTTGGGTGACTGTAGGCTCAACTTGCCCTTAGTCGCCAAAGCGGCATAACGGATATCAGCCAGTGGTGAGGCGTTTAGAATCTCTAGTTTTAGCATTATTCCTCCTTACTTAATGCACACCTTGGGCTTATAGAATATAGCCAACCCCGCAATGAATAGTCCAACCTGTATACAGAAGTTACGGAGCAGGGTCTCTGCTGTAGACGGAAGTAATGGGAGCATTATCCCAAGGGTAAACGTCGCACCCAGAGAAAAAACCAGCGATCGCCAACGATAATCGTTCATAAAATCATCCTTATCTTTTTTCAAACAAATGGAACACAAGAGTACCTGCTCTCATCTGAAACGTCCCTACGAATTCAGAAGCATCACAGACACAGGGGTGCCCAGTTCCATGAATGATAAAAGTTCGGTTAGTGGTGTCTGCTTCCGTGTCAACCAGTGCCCACATACATGGTATGCCGTCCTGCATCTGAACAGACAATACTTCCGCACCTTCTGGCATAGCGATTATCTGTTCATCCGTTATGGCAAGCGGGAACTTCCATATACTCTTCGTGATACTCTCCATAAAATCCTCCTTACTTTCGCTTCACCATGAAACGTTCTCCATCGAACCCATCCTTTCCTTGCTTACATGCTTCCTCAATTTGTAGTTCATAAAATTCAGTGGATTCTTGAAGTCGTGCTACTTGTTCCCTCAACTGCTGTAGCTGTCGAGAATATGTAGCAAGAGAGGCCGTCATATTCCTAAGACATTCTCGATGCCATTTTATGGACATTTTCATATGATGCTCCTTATCAAGAGTGTACTACATTTTTACATAGAAGTCAAGTTATTATGAATCAGGTTAAATCTGTGTTAGCCACCCCATTGGAACTGCGTTTCAATCCCAACTGTTCCGGGTCTAGGTAAAACACGGGGCCACGAAAACCGCAAGCGCACCACACGTTTACTATTTGTCGCCCGTTTTCGTCCGTGTATCCTTCCGGCCCATGAAGCTCATGCCCACAATCTTTTGGAAGATGCGAAAACGGGCACTCGTACTGCGAATAATCGAAAATGTTTTTCAAGTGTTCCTCCAATGGGGCTTGGGCAGTAATCGGTATAAGCGGCCCCAAGCGCTTATACCGTGGACGATCTGGCTAACATTTGCTTAACCTGCAAGGCCGTTAGGACTTGTCAGGTTCAAGCTGTTATTGGGTGCTATGGGCGCTTCCGGTATATGCATCCAATGGGTGTATCCCTTAATAAGCATACACTCACGACGAAAATCATCATCCCAAGGCCCAGTGAAAGCGCCATGATCTGCCAGACGTTTTTTATGATGATCGTCCCATACGTCGAAACGCGTATTAAGCGGTGGAAGTTCTTCTGTGACGCTAATCCATCCAGACATAATTCCTCCTGTAATCTCGCCCGTAGCTTGGCGCGTGTCCGCGTAACTTGTTACGCGGCTAAAGCGTCCATCCAACATTTGCTTAACCTGCTTTAGTCAGGTTGAAGCAGTTGTTAGGAACTATTGTATTTGTCACACAACGCTTTGATCTTTTCTGCGACTTCACGGAATCCATTTTCCTTTCCGCCGTATTCGCGATCAATAATAACCTGAGCCATTTCCGGCGCAAGAGCAATCAAGCGCATGTTTATTTCGCGCTGTTCGTCGTCGCCGTATCCTGTATAATCGTCTCCGCATACGTCGAGCGAGTACGCCATTCCCGGAGCTTTATCTGCCTCAACAAACGGCGCTAGACCGTGCGAACTTTCACGAATCTTCCACGGCCCTTTAGTCCACGGTGTTTTCATGCTCTTTCTTCCTTTCGCGGATTGTCCGCGTATTGGCGTAGCCGATATGCGGCTGTCCGTCGTCCTAACAAGTATTATACCTATCGGTATAACTACATCCAAAAATCCCTATGTTCTTGCCATAAGTATACCGCATCTCCCTGCAAAAGTCAAGCACTTATGGCAGTTCCTCCACCGATTTCACCATAGGAATTCCCACCCCTATAGCCACGGCTTCCTCCACCAAAGCACCCTTAGACTTATCATATCCCGGCAGAAGCAACACCCAGTCTGCATCCATCATGGCCCGAATATCTTCCCGCATATAATCCTGCCACGTCTTCCATTTAGAGACGATAGACAGATCAAATGGGCTTATTGCCGTGTACCCCTTAGCCTCTACCGCCTTTACCGCTTCAGCGAACGCTTCACGATTGTAGTTCACTATCCCCGTAATAGGGCCGGATATATACACCCGCTTCCCATTCACATGGCCTTGGTGATCGAACCAGCCTATATAGTATAAACAGCATATAGCGTGGGCAATGTGGGGAAGACCAGACTCCCTATCGATGACTTGGCCCATAGCCCGCTTCCATAGATGCCGGAAGGCGGCGGCTATATAGCGTAGCTTGGCGTTGGGCACCTTCTTCCAATTATCGGGGGAATACTTCTTAGCCCCGAACGTGAGCACCTTGGCTACGTCCTCGTGCGGCTCTGCCGGGATGAGATCGTAGCGTAACTTGTCCTGATCGTATTTTACACCCTGCATGTTGCCTCCTTATTTATAGAACGGATACCACGTAACGGTGAACTGAAGTATTTCCCCGTCACGAACTTTACCACTAATGATCCAGAAACCAGTATGGGCGGCGAGACGTTTATAACGCATAAAGCCAGATTGTTTCTGGATACACCCCGTGCTGACGGCATGGATGTTGCGGTCAAACACGTAGAACGCCTTATGCGTATGGGATGCCAGTAACACCTTTGGCTTCTCTCCACCAGTAAAGGCTTCTATGATCTTCTGAACGCGGTAGCTATAGGCGTAGCTAGAAGAATCTTCACCATGCCACAACATAAATGTTGCGCCATTAACGGTGACAATGCCTTCGTGTATTCCAAGATAGGTAGCATGGGGCAATCGCAATGCCAAATCTTCCCCTATATCCATTCCTACACCAGACTTCGTGTTTCCCCACAGATCGTGATTTCCGATAATAAAATATAACGGAAGTTCCCATTGCTTCAAAAGTTCTACAGCCTTGTTTCTCTGTGCCGCATACCCTATTTCGGATAGCTCATATATCTGCCCCGGCCTTGTGCTCATCCCTTCCAGCACATCGCCCCCATGGAGCATAGCAGTACACCCCTGCTTCTTGCCCTCCTCCATAGCAGACAGCAGTAGTTTATCTTCAAAATAAATCGAACCTATATGCGTATCAGACAGTACAAGGAATTTGAAGTCTTCCCCCTCAAAAGTAATAATACCTTTTTCTCTCGGGCGCTTATCCATGTTCATAGTCAACAGGGTCTCTAGCTCACTATCGCTAAACTTATCCCTCACCCTACCAACAATGTCAGCGGTATCTCCGAACTTCTTCCTGTATTCCCGCTTGTACCTATTAAACGTTTCTTCAGGAATACCGTAGGTCTCAAGCGTCTTAGTGGTGCCGTTCGTAGCCGCTGACTCCACTATCTCTTTAATACGTGCTTCGCTCGTCATCAGTCCTCCTTATTCTTAACGTACAAACACCGTAAGAAGCAATCCGTAGATCCGAATAAAATATCGTAACAATAATATGGTGGGCTAAATACTACTCGACGTTGTACATCTGTACACACCCCTTCTGTGCTACCATAGTAATCAGGGTATATTGCGCCGATTACATGTTTCCCTATCCATTTAGATTTTTCTGCTTCAAGGGCGGATTTGGACATAAATACTTTAATAATCCATTTCTGTATATCCATCAAATACCATTGTATAGTCATACGTCCCCCTTCCTTACCTCGATCTCATTCCAATCTTTTTGATTAGCTAAAATAGTTGCACATGCATAACAAAGATGAACTGTTCGTTTTTTACCATTTTTTAATGTAAGAAGCAACTCACCCTTACTCTGCCAAAACCATACAAATTTTTTGCATATCTTACATACATGAAAAAACATCTTCTTGTCTCCTTATCTTCCCGTACTACCAAACCCAGCCACACCGCGTACCGACGGCCCTAGCTCATCCACCTCTTCTATCCCCACTATATCCGGTAGCAGATACACAATACCTTGCGCTATCCGGTCGCCATGGTTTATTACATACGTTTCATTCCCATGGTTATAGAGCTTCACGCTAATGTCACCGCGAAAACCCATATCCACCACACCGGCGTTGGAAGCCTCTATCCCAGCCTTAAACGCTAGACCAGAACGGGATTGCACAATCAAGGCACAGCGGCTACCAGAAATTGGTTCCCATGCTATGCCCGTGGGAATAACAGCACTACCACCCACGGGAATCTCTACCTACTGCTTATGCGCTGGTAGGCAAGCGTAGAGGTCTAGCCCTGCGTTCAATCCGTCACCGCCACCGAAAGACGGTATGGTAGCACGGGGGTCAAGTTTTTTGAAGAGTAGTTTCACTGGGCTGTGCCTCCTTAAATATACTTAGTCCTGTCTTTGTCTTTTTAACATAAAAGGTAGAATCATCTCGAAAAGTGTAGACACAATCTTTGTGTTCATTTTTTAACATGTCATCTATCATGGCGCTTATCTTTTCTGAATCATAGGACTCCATATTGTTAATAATTACTCGCATCTGCATCTCCTTTCAGCGTTCCTGCTTCACTCATCTCTGCCCATGATCCATCGATCTCGGACTGCTCCTTTTCGATAGTCAGTGGTACGTTAATCCAGTCCCAATGCTCCCGTACCTTCTGCGTCCCATAATCCCAATACCAGTAATCAATCAAGTCCTGTTCACTTGGATGGGCGTCGAAAATACAACTATCGTGAATCTCTCCAATGATCCTAGAGCGCTCCAGCCGCATGACCTTTTTATTGACTTGATTCATCGTCCATTGTAAAATATGGTACGAACTGCCTTGCACTGGTGTATTGAATGTATTATTTCTACTCATAGGCCCATAACACTTGAACCCCGTCTTCAGCTCGACATACCCGTGCTTCTGGTAAAATTTCCATTGTGACTCACGCCATTCATTATGTACAGGAAAGCGGTCTTCCCACAGGATACGTTCTGCTTCCTGTATATGTCTCTCGAAATCATCGAAATTCTTTACACCCTTGTCAAAAAGATGCTGGCGTAAATTATGTACCTCGGCGGTTTCCCACAAGTCCTTAGCAACCTGTTTGTAGAAAGAGCCATAGAACTCGGCAAAAACAAATTGGCCCTTCACATCTCCACGTAATGCTTTTGTAACCTCCTCTGGTTTAAGCATGAAGCAATCGGCGGCAGAGTCTCGATGCATGTCGGTAGTAGGATCGAGCAGATACTTAATAAGTGTCGGGTCTTTTGAGAACATGCAATTCCCGGAAACTTCCAAAGATTTGTAGTCCATTTCTACAATCCTATTACCTTTAGAGGGAGTTATGAACTCTCGCAGTAACTTTTTAGCGTTTTTGTCCCGCTTAGGTTGGTTTTGAACGTTTGGAGCGTTGGCAGAATTATGCACGCAAATCTCATTGGCGATAAAGTTATGCGTATCCTCTACTTCCAGATCATACACATCCACTGCATCAGGAAGGACTTCTACAGCATAAACTGTTCTTACGCCGTCTGCCAAATACTCATAAGGCAAAATGACTCCTCCTAGCACTAGTTGGAATTTCTTCTCCTTCAGAAGCCTCCCTGCCTCAATATAATCCCCATCATTTTTACGAATCAAATGCTCTGGAGTTACATCGAGATGAATTTCATAAATGCCGTCCTCGTTATACCCTCCAATATAATGTAGCCGCACTACATTACGATGCCCAGTCTTTCCTGCCCACAGGACACGTTTATGTGTCATGGTGTACTTATCCGAATACGTTATAGCGTATGCGTTCTCTATATCCTCTACATTCTCTATACACACTTCCCTAACATTATTTCCATTAGAGTCGCATATCAGTACCTTACTCCCCCTAGCCACGCAAGACCTAAAAGTATCTACCCTATTGATATTAAAGTACGGATGAATCTTCCCACCAATCACCTCAGTCTTGTACTGTGCTATATATGTATTCCGCATCTTGAACAGCTTACGATACGCCAATATATCCTTTATGATCGGCACATCCAACTTCGCCAACGTCTCCTCATCCACGCTAGGCTTCTTGGCGTCGGTGTATTTTGTCGGTGTAAGCCCCATAATCTCATAGAGAAGTTTTGATAACTGTGGAGATGACTGATAATTAAACGTCCCATCTGTCCACTGTCCCAATAAGGGGCTTCCCATGATCTTCTGGTGCTGTACAAGCATCTGCGTGTCCAGTTCTTCCTGTACCTCCTGTAGCTTGTCAAGAGTGACATTGAACCCATTGGCCTGAGCAATCGTTAATGTCTGTGCCGACTCCATAAAGAATTCAAAACCTTTACGCTGAAAGGCAGACATACGGGCAGACTGGCGATCAGCCAGCTTGAAGGTGTAGAGAGAATCCAAGGCACCATAGGTAAGTAAAGGTTCCATGGGGGCACGATGTATCTGGTTGATAGCGTTGGCACCATGTAGTTTCTCCTCTGCGGCAGTTGCCTTGAGATATTCATCCACCTCATCATCATACCCAGAGTGGCCGAATTCAGTATAGACCATGAACTTGAGGCCCGTAGGCTTTTGGTTACTCAGGCAGTGTTGAGCAAGCATCGTATCCCAATCCCAGTTCGCTACCCAATAGCCGCATTGTACATACGTCCATAGCATCTCGAATGAAAGGTTCTGTGCTATTTTCTTGACATCTGAAAGCATAAGAGCCTTCCATGCGGCTTTGAACTTATCACTCGTAAAGAACGGGAATGAATAGGAAGCATAGCCATCGCTAATCGATACTGACCATATCTTCTGGCCTTCCCGGTGCGGCTTCCTTCCCGTGGTCTCATAGTCGAACGCCATACGCTTCCAGCTCATAGCCTGTTCAATCCACTCGATAGCCTTTGACTCATCCTGCGTGATGGCAGTCTGGTCTCTATAATCTATTAAAGATACTGGCTGTAGATTAAAGGCTTTATAGAGATGATCTTTCCACATACCATAGAAGGCTATGTCTCGTTCATACCGTGGCTTTGATTCATTGCCATCATCATACGACTTCCGCTCCATCATAGACGCTACAGACCAGATCGGCGTGAGCCATGTCTTATATTCCTGATCGGGAATATGTTCTCCTACAAAGGCAGAAAACGCTAGTCCGGTAATACGTCCAGAAAGGCGTGGCTCAATAAGCGAATCAAAGCCGGTTTCACCAAGAAGAATGATAGACACCGGCTTCAGCTTATTGATAAGGCTAAGAAGCCTAGAACGACAAGCGCTGATCTCCGTGAAGTTCGGGGCACGATTCTTTGATGGGGCACAATTGATAGCCGTAGTGTAGTAGCAATCCTTCGCCATGTCAATACCAAGCTGACGAAGGGTATCATGGATGAAACAATACTCTAGGCCAGAACCAAGCTCCCCAGCGTCGTCTTCATCATAGGAAGGCCGAGTGCCAACGATAAGTACTTGCTTCTGGCCTTCCCCGGTGAAACGGAGCTTAGGGCTATGGCACCCCTCGTTCAGCCTACAATCTTCACACGACAAGGTAGAGCGTTTGACTGCTACCTTGGAGGACACCCGCTCATCGCCCCGAATGGTTGGGGCGTCCTCAAGTAAGTTAAAAAACCCCAATCAGTCCTCCTTATGCTTCTTCTATCCGTTTCTTAGCGATCTCAAAGTAAGTATCGTCTTTTTCTATACCGATGAATCTTCTGTATAGGTTCTTGCAAGCTACTCCTGTACTGCCCGAACCCATAGCATTGTCTAACACAATCTCGCCTTCAAGCGTGTAGGTCTTAATCAGGTATTCAAGAAGGGCTACTGGCTTTTGAGTTGGATGCACTTTTCCACGTGCATCCCTAGCAAAGTATATAAGTTGTTTGGCTAATAGCTTATCTGGTTCGTAATCTCTACCATGATAATTCTGGGTTTCATCCATCACTGTCTCTGACCAAGAATCCCCCATCACATCTTTCACATTTTTAGTAATCTTACTGGGATTTTTAGAAAGATGCCTACGGGATACCCCTGCTGGATTTATGGTTTTCTGTGAATTATACGTGGGCTGATGCGCATAAAACACACTTATAATTTCTATTATTTTTATGGGCATTTTATTACCAAAAAGAAAGTTTGCCCCTTTGTCTTTCTCCCAGTACCAGTCATAGCGGTAATCCTTTATATTACTCAGCCTCAAAGAACTTGAAAACGGCTCACTACCAAACAAAACTATAGCGCCATCGTTCTTAATGATTCTCTTATATTGCTCCCATAGTGGCTCAAACGGGATAACCGCGTCCCACTTACATTTTGTAGTGCCATAAGGAAGATCACATAGAATCATATCGACGCTTTTATCTGCTATGCTTTGCATTTCAACAAGACAGTCACCATGAATTAGTGTCGCCATTCCTACCTCCTTACTTCAACGTATTCAGCATCAACGTACTTCGTTCTCCATACAGCACCAGCATCAGATACTCATGTGTATCCCGCTGTATATGCTTCACACCCATCTTCGTACTCTTCTTGAGGCCATACAAGAACTGTGTATAGTCTACTTTGAGCGTCACCGGCTCTACATCCAACGGCTCATCAAACTCCACCAATTCCTCATAAGCATCAGAACCGCTATGCGTTTTCACCTCTATACCTTCAGGAGATATCGTAATCTCTATCGGGTGTAAATTCTCTTCAGTAGCAGTAAATGGTGCCGCCCTGTTCGCCGCTTCGAGTAGCCCTACCGGGATATCAAAGTTCGGCACTTCTTCGATCTTACACATACCGTAGTACGTCCTTATAAGGTCAGTCTGGTACTGCTCATCATTCAAGCGCCTAAACGCCATCACAGTAGCACCATCAGTAATCCAGAGATGTGATTGTGATACACCATACGAGCTGAAGATATTCCCCGCTTTAATGATGACCTTGACACCAGAATCGTTAATCCAGAACCTCGGGGAATCCTTGGAAAGCTCCACGAAGTTTATCCTATTGCGATCAGTGGACATGGCTGAGAACCCATCGAACAGGATACCGGCAAAGGTAGTCTTGTTGCCGGGGATAAGGCACGATACGAAAGCATCGTAGTAATCTGACGGCAGATCAATCATAGGCGGCGGGGCCAAGTAGAGAACAGAATTCTTCGTTACCGGGAACGTCTTGAGAGACGCCTTAGCCTTGCCACCCTTGAGTATAAGCACCGCATCCTTTAACTCTATGCTTACTTCCGGCACGGCGTAACGCTTGAGCGTCGTGAGAAGGTCATAGATGGAAACGCTTACCTCAAGCTCTTCAGAGAACTTGAATTTGGTTTTGATTGCTATGGTATCAGAGAATGTGTAGAGGTGGCCGTTGAAGGCTGTAACCCTATCACACCCGCTGATCTGCGTACTGGTAGAAGCCCCCGGCACTACAATCTCCAAAGCCGCTATTAGTTTTAGTCGATCTACTTTCATTCGTCATCCTCATCACAATCGTTATGGTGCTCTTCCTTCACTTCAACCGAAGTATCCCACTCTATCGCCGTGCTCACATCTAAGATACTACCACAGTCAGGACACTCCAGTTCCTCATTGCTCAATTCAGTGTCGCCCCACATGGTATGGTCGCACACCGGGCACTCTATAGTCCAAGATGACATTATCATACCAACCTCCTAGTCTGTTATAACGCTACAAACCTCATCTATAGATGAACCAAACAACCCCTCATTGTCTCTATAGAAGTGCCGTAGTCGATCACACGCATACTGAATAATCTGTGCTTCAAATGCGTCCACGGCCATCAGTGTATACACGTTCTCACTAACACCTAGCTTACTCAATAGGCGCTCTGTATCATTCATGCTGGCTCCTACTTGTCATAAAGACAATCCCCATTAGAATTGTACCCATCATACGCCAGCGAACATATTGTCACAGCGGCACACTGGTCACAGGTACACTCTACTGACCCTTCATGTTCTTTATGAAATCGTCCACGCATTACTATCAATTCAGTAAAGGAATTATGCCGCGCCCACTCGTCAAGTATCTCTGTTTTCATGTCGGAATCTCTATCCTTTCGTACCCATCACCTTTTTGACGAAGCTGAAACACTATAGCGGGCCTCCTACAATGAGAGCATCGCCACCCATTGAGTACGTCGAAAGTAGCCAGATTAGCAGGGCCTTCACGATGACAATAAGGACAAACATAGACATAAGCATTACACTCGTCATTCATACTTGTCCCCCCTTAATCATCTCATCCCACACCTTATCACGAAAACGGCGCAATATCGCTATCTGTTCGTCAAAATCAGTAAGATCACGTTGTAGCCGTTTCTTAACATTGTCCTTTTCTCGTTCAATCATTTGTATTTCATCATGGATGCCATACACAATAACTTCACGTCGTTTCTCTATTGGGAGTGCATTAAACAGATCACTCCATGCCTTTTCTGTGTTCATTAGTCCCCCTCTAACTTCTTACTGGTCTCTATTACTATTTCTAGGTATGTTTGCAATCTAAAAGTATTTCCACAAATATCACATTTTACTTTTTGGTCTATGTGATTAGTTGGCCCAGAAAAACGAGCGTAATAATTGTCATATTGAGCATCGCAATATGGGCAATAAAACTCGAACTCGTAAATGGAATCACTAGAGTTTGTCATTCTGCCATCTCCTCAGCCAACCGGCTATCCAACACAAACTTGCCTATCCGCAGACACGTCAAGGCACACGCCTCATCCCATCGACTTTGTTCATCTCGATCAAGTAAGACCTTCCACCTCATTATGCCTTTCGGCTTCTCTAGGTTCGTCTGGTTCAATGCTATGAACTTGCTTACGTGTGCCAGCTTACGCATATCTTCAGCCACGTTGTCGCTCGTAAGATCATCCCCACTCAAACCTGCCCTGTTCGTCTGCGTTGCGGTTAGTACAAGGATATTGCGTTCCTGCGCCAACCGCTTCAGATTCGACCAGATATCATCAAGCTGGTGCCTATACTCATTATTTTTAGCACCCATAAGGTCAGCATAATCGATTATCAAAATATCAGTTTCGTAGTCATTATAATATAACAGATTATCCAGAACCGTCTCAATGTCCTTTACCGTTGTAGCTTTGGCGGGCATAGGGATGAACCTACAATCACCACCACGAAACATACGCTTGATCGTGGACTGCACTTCTGCTACATTCTGAAGGTTCGTTGCTTCCTTGTACACGTCCTTACTCTGTATGCGCCACTTCGTATCTTCCGTGATCCCCTCATCCACTTCCTTATCCGGTACAAAGTATGGCATAGAAACTGTCGCGTCGATCTTGGGGCTTCCCGTGAGTGACTGCCACGCCCTTCTTAGTATCTGTGCCTTGGGCATTTCCAACGTTATGAAAACACAACGCTGTCCCTGTGACATCGCCGTCTCTGCACTATAGAGAAGCCCCCACGTCTTACCGCGCTTCACCGGCGCTATAAACGATATCAAGTCCCCTCTACGGCACGGCCCTACTACCTTACCAACAGCACCCGGAAATGTCAAGGCCACTTCAGCTTCTTCTATGAACGCCGATATGATATCACCCGGACGATGCAGGATAGAGTAGCCATCACCTTCGGGCTTCCCCACTCGCTTATAGTTCGCTATGGCACTTTCACCAGAAGCAGGATCGCCAGAAGCAATGGAAGCATTCAGCTCCTCTACGGTAAGCTCTAGTGAACGGGTCTTGAGGTAGTTGATAGCCTGATCGATATAGAAGTCGATATTGGAATCATAGTTCGCATCGTTGGAAAGGTTCTGTAGAAATTCTGCTACTGACTCCTGCTCCTCCTCATCACGTAAAGCCTTTCGGCGCTCAATGTATATATCCTGTATAGCCGCTCCCGGAACGTCATCAAATCGATCTACATATTCTTGTACCCATTCTGACACCACTTGCGCGTAACGAGTCTTGAGCGCCCGTGGCTTCAAGAGAGGCAATACTTCTTTAGCAAATTGCTTTGATGTGATTAGATGCGTTATTAGTTGTCGTTCAGGAGATAAGTCAAGTTTTGTTCGCGTCACGCATCCCCCTATTTCCCACGTGTATCCCTCTCACTAGGATTGTTGTCTCCACAGTATATACAACAATACCCCAAAATCACGGGACTTCCACACTTCTGGCACTCTTCAATGTGCAAATACATATCTGATAATTCAGCTTTTTTCTTTTTCCACTCTTCCTCTGTTAACTGCTTATACGGCATCGTTCATGTCCTCCCGTTTCGGCTCCTTTGATAGAACAGAATACAATTTCTGTAGCTGAGACCTCCCAACCTCATCGAATTCCTCTGGCACCAACCCCAAATCCACCGCATCAAGCTGATCCTTGAAGTCTTCATAGGAAGTAAATCCACGTTCTACAATAGCTCCGATGATATTCAGTACAGAATAAATGTGGGAATTCCCCGCAAAGTTCCCCCGATCCTTGTACTTGTAGCTTCGTATAAGGGAACTCAAGGGATATTCTGAACCGCAGAACCATGTATCCTCCAACAGATGCGCATTCCTCCAATGATCGCTGTAGTATACTGATGTTACATTCCTATCGTTGATTTCAGCCCCTATTTGAATATGGGCGTAATCGAATGAATCCACAAGCTCTTTGAGAGAAGGATGAAGATAATTACATAGCTGTACTATGGTGCCCCCAAGTCTTATTGTAGTGGCATTTTTAGTGGTGGATAAAACAGGAATGTTATCGAAATCCAAACGTTCAAAAGACGATTTTCCCAAAGATAGCTTTCCTGTAGGGTAAATATCAATATCATTCGGAGGAGACTTGTTAAGTGAATTGCCCCCAACATAAAAATTAAGAATACCCAAATCCTGCAAAGCAGCTATTGGTACACGCTTATGAACCCTATCGATAATCCTAGTAGCAATCGTTTCAGTTATCTCCACTTTGTACCTCCATTATAGCCGAACGAATTGAATCCTGTGTCCATACATATGATCCAAGTACCTTATCATAGGAAGTAGGATTACGGAGATGAGCTATAGCCTTGTCCGCACATTCTTGTCGGACTCTCTCCCGATCTGCTATAATAGCCATAATCGATTCATTAAGGGTAAGCTCATTGCGAATATCAAGAGCCAAGGACATACCTTCACAAGCCTCGTTACAGTGTAAATAATCACGTGGCATCCTTTTGGCAGTAGTGACACGACTACGCCCCTCTTCAAGTTCTGCGGACTCAACAAATGCACATACTCGATCTTTTATGTTTGATGGGTATTCTGCAAACTTATCATAACTCATAAGCTCACCAAGCAGGCCAGCTCCTTCATTTCTGATTGCTACTGGATCATCCCAAGGAAAGTCTGGCCGTTCCTTCCACCTTTCGTCGTTCATATTACTTCTCCCTCATCCTTCGCTCTGCCCCATTGAGAACAGACAAGGCATCATCCATATCGAACGCCCAATTCACACGCAGTTCTTCGACTATGGCTTTGCCGAAAGCATCCTGTTGTTCCATCAGGGCATATACCGCATCCATAGCGATAATATAGATTAACTGCGTCTCTTCAGGAAGCACCCTTATCCTGCTTAAATATTTCTTCTGCCACAAGGTAAGCCGCTCACTGATATCCATATCATTCCCCCTTCTTATACAGATTGCACAGCATATCTTCTATGCTCATGCCGAAAATATCACCAGTCACATAACCATCCAACGTCTTATCAAGCATCTTGCTCTTCTCATCCAACAGGAGCGCCGTATCCTCATCCACCGTTCCGGCACCCACAAGGAAGTAGTAGGAAAGCATCTTCGCTTCCTGCCCGATACGGTCAATGCGCCCAAACATCTGTTCCAAGTCCCCCGGAGTCCACGGAAATTCTACCACGGCCATACTACTAGCGGCGGTAAGAGTTATGCCTACACCAGCGGCGGTAGTCTGCCCTATAAAGAGTCTTACCTTACTATCATTCTGGAACGCATCGATATTACTCTGCTTCTGCTTGCTACTTGTCCTTCCGTCTACTACTACCGCTCCCTTGCCGAACGCATTAGCCAGATCGTCTATGGCTTCCGTATGATAAGCAAAGACCACCAGCTTCTCCCCGCTCTCTAGGAAGTTCCCAATCCACTCGATCACTTCATCCCGTTTACCAACGTAGGCAAGCTGACGAAGCGTTTCAATGTGAGCCTTCTTTGATAATGCCTTCGTAGCCTCAAGCGTCTGCACCCAGTTCTTGAATGAAGCACTTGCCTTATCATACTTCTTTTGTGAAGCAGAGTCAAGGGCGAACGGTACGATTATCTTCCGCTTATCCGGTAAGTCAGAAAGTACATCCTCCTTACGTCTACGGAACATCACCTTCTGTACATTATGGAACAACTCTTCCTCATTTGTCAAGCCCTTGTACGTCCAGCTATAGCCATTGAACTTCGGCTCGCAATATCGATCAAGATACTTTTTCCTATTAGGGAACAGTTTCCTGTCAACAAGGTTCAAAGCAGTGAAGAATTCCGATGGCCTATTCCGTATCGGTGTTGCTGATAAAAGAACCCGCTTCGGAATGACGCGGGCTAAACGTATGAACGCCTTCGTCCTATACGTGCTAGGATTATTGACGTAGGCCGATTCGTCCCCGATAAGATACTTGAACTTCGCTTCTACGAGGGTGTCGGCCCATTCCTTCAGGATATCATAGTTGATAATCACCCACTTATAATGTGTATTGAGCCGGTAGACGGTTTTACCGGACAATACCATAGCCTCTTCACCTGCCCACTTCTTGACTTCCCTCTGCCAATTATACTTGACGCAAGCAGGGCAGACAATGAGAATAGGGCGATCTTCGGGGTGGAGTCTACCATACGACGCGGCGATATTGGACTTCCCTAAGCCTACAGGAAGGCCAATGACCCCGCTACCCTTATGTGCCTCAAGCCACCTCACCCCATCAAACTGATAGGGGAAAAGTCGTTTGTCGAGCTTGGAGGCGTCAATATCGGCAAGGGGAATCATTTCATCCACGAAAACGGGTGCATCTTTCCATAGGGCTTTGACCTTGGGAGAAGCGATGAAGTTGTTCGCTACGAGAAGGCTTATGTTCTCTTGTGTAGGGAAAGCCGTCCATCGCTTCTTGGCCGGGTCAAAACTTCTACCTTCACACGTCTTTACAAGATCAACCGTTTTTTGGAATTCATAGGTAGGCACATAGAACTTTATTATCAGTTTAGTTCCGTCATAGTCTATTGTTCGCACTTAGCCTCCTTCAATGAATCGAAATTTTCCTGCTCTAATTCTAAAATAGTACGTTTTTGTTGCTCTATATCCTCTTCTAACTCCTCTATTCTTTCCTCTAATTCATTGATTTTGTCTGTCCACAAGGTGCCGTATTCTTCAAAATATGCCTCAATATCGTCATAATAGGTCTTCACTGCGTCTATTAGAAGTCCTGACACATATCCCCGTTTCCTAAGAAAATCCTCAATATCATATGCCTGTTGTGGTGTCACTATATTCTCCTTAAAATCCAAGCTCTTCCCGAAAGTTCTCAACCTCTTTCGGTGTCATATCTCCGGGGTCATGGTCTAGCCCCGTATCCACTAGTTCAACATTAGCCCCCATCACGGCCACCCGCTCTCCGAGTTTCTTAGCCCGCCTCTGTGCCTCTATCTCTGGATCAAACACTATATAGACATTCTCATATATAGACAATTTCCTAACTTGCTCTTCAGTAGTTGAAGTTCCTAACGTAGCCACAAAACCTTCGCCGAGCTTCCATACATCCACTACACCCTCGCATACCCCGATCTTCTCTCTACTTGGTACCTTATCTTGATTGTACAAACAATGCTTCGGGTTGATGACGCTTTGTTCAACTGATAAGGTCTTGTAACGTAAATCGGTGTTTCCGGTTATATCTCGGCCTTGATACGTTACAAGTGTTCCATTTTGATACACTGGGATCATCAGCCGGTATTTCCAATCACCGACTATGCCCCCAGCCTGTACCCCATAGTTTTCTACAATCTCATCAGGATCAAGGCCACGCTTACGAAGGTACTTCCGATAGATACCCGTTAAAGGCTCACCGGGAAGGACAAGGGAAGTGGCCTGTGGGGTCTTCCGGTTAATGGAATCAAGAAGTGTGCCCCTCGTGCCATATTCATCCTCGATAGACTGTGCTTCATAGGAAGAACACTTGAGATATTCCTTGATGACATTCTGAACCGAATGCCCCCCACACTTCCAGCAGTAAAAGTATGAGCCGGAAGCATTGAAGCCCATATGGAAAGCGGTATCGTGATGAAAGGGGCAATTAAGCCCCAACCAGCCGGGGCCTATGTTCTTGCCCTTAGTGGCGTAGTGGATGCCGTAGTTCTTACAGAATGAAATCAGATCAAACACACGGTCTCCTTAATGAACAGGGGCACAGCCCTACGAACCATGCCCCCTTATGTCTTACTCGAACTCTATGTAGTTAGCACACGTCTTGCTATAGTGGAAAATCTTGTCCTCTGGCAGTTCCAGTACGTTATCCTGAAGATGCCCCGTGATCCTGACGAACGTGCCTTCCTTGAGCCTATCGATGTACCTATCCGCTATCGCCCCCCACGCCACGCAGTTATACTTGAACCGCGACTGCCCATTCTGATTCGTCCGAAGGTTCTCTACGACGAAATTGACTGCCTTCTTACCATCCTTCTCCACCATTTCCGGGGTGTAGACGATAGTACCCTCAAGAAACACCACATTCTGGTTGTCCATAAAACCTCCACCAATAGATTGTTTTGGGCTTACTGCCCATCTAGCCATCGAGAGGAATCGAACCCCTAACCTTAACCTTACAACGGGCACGCTCTACCATTAGAGCTACGATGGCAATAAAGAAATCAGGTCAGAAGGGATTGAATCTTCGCGTGTCTGCTCCAAGGGCAGATGCCTTACCAGCTTGGCTATGACCCGATATACCCCTGCTCACACTCGGGGAATCGCGCTTGACCCTTAAAGCTCGTCGATCATCTTCTGGATGTCCTCGGTGGACTTACCCTGAAGTTCGGCTTCCTGCTTCGACGCCAGTATGGACAAAAGCCTCTGCTTGCGCTCGGACTTCTCCTTCAGTGTCTTCCTCTCGTCGGCCTCAGCCAGCTTGACCTCGACAATGCGCTTGACAATCTCGATCTGCATGTCAACGACGTTCTCAGCCTTCGTCTTGCGCCCACCAAGCAGAGTCTCCTCCTGCGCTGACTTCACCTGCTTGTTGAGATTCTTAAAGATACTATCAAGCTCCTCAACAGTCAAGTCCCAAAGGTCTTCCGTGGTAAGATTACCCATATAAGGGTAACGAAACTTCATGCGCGTAGCCTTCTCAAAATCCATGCGATCCTCCTTCAAAAGTTTATCTTTAGAGTGCGGCTAGTCTGCCCCTCTACCTTAACGATGAGCGAATTCCTCTTCGTAGAAGAGAACCCTATACCAGATAGCTGATCCTGCGTCTCCTCGACACGCATTTCGGCACCAAGCGCCTCAAATACACGCTTATGCTCCAACAGGTCTTCCTTCAGATACTCATTGAAGAATCCATTAGGACTCTCGGGATTTATGCAATCCTTGAGCATAAAGAAGTAATGCCTGTTCCCGATGCCGTCCTGCTTATCCCAATAGTTCGGGGAGTGCATCACGATGGATACCGGGAGGAATTGGTTCGTGTCAAGCCCCCAAGCCTTGCGAGAAGACGTAGACGACGGAAGACTCTCTATGAGCTTGAATCCATCCCTACGGCTATACTGAACCGTGGCGACCTGTATATCCTCATCCTGTCGCACTTCACGATCATAGGAGAACGAGAAAATCTGACCATCAAACTCTATCTCAGCAGAGAAACCCGAGCGGCCTCCGCGATGGGCGAAGTTATGAACATAGAACTTGTAACGACCTTCGGCCATCCGTGAGAGTACAGGCCACGTAATGTTCTCTACAGCCGGTACACGCTCCTGCGGTACACGGATGTCCACATCCAAATTACCCCCAGCAGAATCACGCGGCACAGCAAAGTAGATATGCCCACTCGGCCCTTCACAATGGGCATCAAAGTCATTCCGGTTGTGATCCTCTCGATCATTCCACTGAATAGAGAATCTAAGCACACCGTCTACCTTACCACCCGCCGCCTTCACTCGCTCCTTCATAGAGTCCGTGATATTACCGGAATAGGCCCACGAGAATCCATTGTTCCACTTGAACAATGTCTGTGCATCCATATTCTTCGGAGCAATCAGGGATACCAAATTGGCAACGTGCCGGTTCTCAAATAGTGCCTCAACCTTCGTCGCCGTGGGCAGAACCCTTCCCACGAAGTCATCAATACTGATCTCTTCCACCCTATCGAACTTCTTAGGATTCACAGCGACTGACCCAGCCATCGTATCGAATACAGAACCACCAACACGCTTCGCGGCGTCCCTATTGACGAACAGGGTATTGTTCACCGTGATGTCGTCAAGTGTAGCGCTCCTACGTCCTAGCGACTCCATGTAGCCAAGCGCTTCGAGCTTCTTCTTGGCGTCTTCAAGCATCTTCTTTGTGAAGATAGCCTTGGGGCGCTTATAGTTGCTCGGAGCCACCATGGCCTCGTATTTACGAACAGCCTCATCCAACTCAGTACCCTCGGTAATATCCGTAAGAAGAGTACCAATGGAGTGGTTCTTGATCTTCCCTATAACCGGGCCGACGAGAACACTCTGCTCCCACGCATACAGCTCACGGAGATCATCTGAAAGACTGTTGTAAGCCTTGTGGTGCTTGAGGAACTGCTTGAGCACAGCCTCCCACTCTTCACCCTTGTACAGCGAACCCTGAGCGATAAGCTCAAGAACCGTCTTAACAGAATCCTCGGATATCTCCGTAAGGGAACGCTTGAAGACATTCCGCACATCACGGAGCTTACCCTTAACACCATCCAGCGTCTCACCATATGGAAGCACCGTGAGGAACTTGGCAGGAAGCCTGTAGTACAGGTGCTCCCACGTCAGAATCTCACCAGTCTCCTTGGACTGCTCGTGGTTCTTGTCGATGCCCATATTCGTCTCTTTAGTAACGAATATGTCAGTGACAGGCTTCGACTTCACGAAAGCAGAAAGAGCGTCCACTATCGGCTGATAATCGGCGTTGACCTCGAAGTCCCATATCGAAGTGACTATGTTATTCTTGATCGTGACGACATTACCGAACGCCTTGATGAAGTGCCTACAAGCGGAACAGTCGTGCTCTGTCCGCTTCCTGAACATAGGATTGGTGTCTTCAGGAAAACTGCTAAGGTAGGTCTCCCAAAGCGCATCCTTGTCTACATCCACGGTGAAGAGCGTGTCCGTTCCGGTGAGCATTTCCGTGATATGCTCCTGTAACTTCTGCTTGAATCCGTTGAACTCCATAAATTCCTCCTTACTCGATCAGATAAATGAAAAACCGAAACACCGCTATAAATATAGCCACACCAACACCGACACAGATTCCAGTGAACACGCTTGTCCAACTAATGCCCCATAGAGCACAAGGCAGTCCAACGAATACAGCTAGAAGTATAAGAATTATACCAGTCCAGCCGATCACCTTCCTCATATATACCCCCTATAAAAAGATTGCTAAGTCTCTAAAAAATAAGCCGGTTACGTTTTCCGGCAACGGGGCTATCTCGGATGATCGTTTCCCCCGACCATCTCCTTCTCTCCGTTCGTTCACCTCAACAAGAGAGAGTGTACTACCTTTTTAGAAAAAAGTCAAGGGGTTTTATCGTAATTCGCAGGCTCCGCCACCACAAGCGATCTCGCCTGATAAGTTAGTGCCGTCTTGATCTTCCAGCACTCCACGTAGATCAATATCCTGCACCTTCAAAATCATCTCATTGTACTGCTCCTCCGTAATACTCTCAAAAGGAGCCTGTTCATACACACCATTATCATAGGGAAGTACCGATATGCCATTATAATGATCCCTATTTTCCCACATCCATTCTTCTACTGTATCCCATTCATCCGGTTTTATATTGACCGTTACAGAACTATTATGAGTATTACTCCCCTTACGATGCCCCGGCACTATCCATTCGTTGTAGACCTTTCGCACCCGTTCAAGCGTATCTAGTGCAGATTCATTACGAGTAATAGCCCCATCAGGTGCCTTTATGGGCAACACAATAATGGCACCCCCATTTGACATCTTATCCTCTTCCAGTGCATCTGGATTGTTTATCTTGAAGTAGGTATAAATAGGCTCATTCTTGCCAACACGGATCCTGCGAATGTAGAACTTATCATACCAAGCATGGATGCCAGAAGAACAGCCCAATAAAAGAGACGAAGTTCCGTCCGGCTTGGTCAAACAGGTACGTGCCGCCTTATTGATCTTTATGATCTTAGCAACACGCTCATTCTCAGCCAAAACTACTTCTGCACCCTTTGACAGATTAACAGTATCAAGAAATTCTTTAGTAGCGATGCCCGTCATAGATATACCAAGCAAAGCATCCCGCTCCGTGTTTTTACGCCACACCTCCCGAAGATAATGAAACTCTGTATACGATGCTTGAAGTGTCGAAATAAACGTGGCAACCTTACAGCGCACCTCAAACTCCTCCTGTGTATCAATATCGGATACAAGCATGGTGACGAGGTTACAGAAAGTATTTTCATGGAGTGAGGCTTCATTGCAAGGATTTCCTAACATATTTTTATCATTAGTTAGGAATACCCCCGGCTCTCCTGTACCGCTTGCCTCTACTCTCTTCCATATCTTGCTGAAGTCTGCCTTGGTAAGTTTATGTCGCAATAGAACCACAGAATTATTAGCCCTTCCGCGCTGAGGGGCACTCTCCCAATACCTTCCATTTTTACAATTCAACATTTCTTCATCATCAAACGAGAAAAAACTTATCATGGCACTTCGTCTAATTCCACCACTAAGAACTGCATCAGCGATATAGCACATAATATCATGTACCTCTAACGAGGTAAGGTGACAATTCCTTCCCCTAGACTGAAGTGCTGAATCCAGAATCTTTCGGATATTATGTACACAATCCTTTAAGGGTTGGGGGCCGGGAGCCTTGCCGCCAGCAGTAAGCAGTTGTGCCCCCATTGGGCGTATATCCCTATAATCAAAATCGATATCCTTTTTAGCAAAGAAGTAGGATTCCATCAAAATCTTTATCGTTTCTGCCCATCCCTCAAGCGAGTCGTTTATGAGATAACGTCGGCCTTTGCCCCCGTCTTCTTCTGCACGGATAGGGCCGCGAAGCGGGGGAAGTTTTTCAATGTGGTGAGTCTGCACTGAATACCCCACCCCTGTACCTCCGAGAAGTAGGAACATAGTTTCAGAAAACGCCTCAACTGTATCTATGGGGAGGTATGCACAGTTATACCCCCTAGAACAATTCAGTTCTATGGGCCTTCCAGCGAATTGCATTGTTCGCATGGATGGAAGCACCTTTCGCTCGTATACATATTTATAGTTATCCCTAATTTCTTGCTCCAATTGGGGAAACTTTACAATGTGCATATTCATATTGCGCGTTACGACTTCCTCCCATGTTTCCCTTCTCTTTTCCTCTGGCAGATATCGAGCATATTTCATATGCAGAATAACATCCGATAATACCTTTCGAGACACGTCCATAGACACTCCTATATTATAGCTATATGCTAAGATGCCGACAAAAAACCCGCCCAATGCGGACGGGTAAGAAAAAGAACCCAGAGCCTCGTGCTGGGAACACGCCGCCATACGATGCGGAGCCACTTCCATTTGTATAGGCCGTTCTACGTCGCGTTGTTCCTACGCGCTGTGAGGAGAAGGGCGAGATCGAATCGCCGACCATTCACTTAACGGGCGAACGCTCTAAACCAACTGAGCTACTTCTCCAAGTATTCCGAAAAGTCATACAGTTAATAATAATGTACGACAGTTCGGAACATCGTCTTACTTACTCACACCCATCCATAAGCACATCGTTCACAGTACAAAGGAGGCGGTTCAGCGCATCCAGACGAGGCACATCAACGTTTATGCCATTAAGACAGTCCTCAATACTACCTATGACCGTTAGGCGAAGCTGTACTAGACGCTCTACATAATCCACAATACCCCCTTACTTACTCTTCAGGAGCTTCTTTACTCCGAAGATACCGATGATAAGGCCGACCACTACGGCTACAGCCTCCACGATAGCCACGACCGAACCGGAAGCGATACCCCCGATAGTCATAGCGACGGTGCCGAGCACAATGCAGACGACACCCACGATAAGCAGAATCTTGTTCTTGCCCATATACCCTCCTAGAAACTAAGCTACAATGTAAAGTGAGGCTTCCACTCACATCACCGTGTGGGTACAGCTATGTACGGCTTCCCGGCTGGTTACGGGCTACATGGGGGCTGAATCCAATGTAGGCTTACTTGGGAAGGGGAAGACTTGAACTTCCCACCCCGACTTTATAAGAATCGTGCTCTAACCAGATGAGCTACCTTCCCGTAGAAACATAGGGCTACCCAGAGTCGAACTGGAGTATTCACCGTGAAAGGGTGACGGCTTAACCACTGGCCGATAGCCCCAAGCGTGATAGATCACCTGTTTGACTGGCTGTCCATGTTGTATGTTACGTGGGGACACCGACAATACTGGCGAATCGATCACATAATGATAGTATCATACTTTTTAAGAAATGTCAAGCCCTACCGTGCTCTGATATCTCCTCTACTGAGCACCCACAGCCCCTAATCAGATCATACAGCACACCACCACTCTGTACATCAAAGCCAACGTCTCTAATGGCGTCAACTATCCGAAGAGCACAT
>Ga0209467_1000342_pt1 | contig 73503 bp, 45 predicted proteins | sample Higcelwee11metaG_FD_187175 | JGI IMG/M metagenome (GOLD analysis project Ga0209467, IMG submission 187175) | Freshwater pond sediment microbial communities from the University of Edinburgh, under environmental carbon perturbations - High... | ecosystem: Environmental > Aquatic > Freshwater >...
CGCATTACAGTATTGAAGATCATGGCATGCCCTCCCTTTGTTTTTGTTGTGGTAAACAAAATTTAGGTGGCATGCCGTGGTCTTTCAACCCCAGCTTCGACCTACCGGAAATGCGCCCGCAACGGAATATAGGCGTCTCCGAAAGGCGACGGAGCGCTTTCCATCATCCCTCCTGGCCGCCCGCGGGCAGCGTGAACCAAAAGGAGCTTCCCGCGCCGGGTTCGCTTTCCACGCCGATTTCGCCGCCGTGCGCTTCGACGGCCAGCTTGCAGAACGTCAACCCAAGACCAGTTGAACCCGTTTTGCGTTGTTGTCGGGATTCAACTTGCCCGAACTTCTCGAAGATCTTACCATGATATTCGTCGGAAATGCCGACCCCGGTGTCCGTGACGCGAAACATCGCGCCCCCGTCCTTGTTTTCCACGGAAATGGTGACCGCGCCGTCCTTGGGCGTGAACTTCATGGCGTTCCCCACGAGGTTGGCGATGACCCGCACAATCAAGTCCGCGTCGCAGCTGACCATCACCGGCGGCGAGGGTTTTTGATAACGCAACACTGGCGGTCTCGCCAGGGAGCCGAGGGTGCCGATCGCTTCCTGAACCAGCGCGTCCATGTCCGAGACCGCCACGTGGAGCGGCATTTCCCCTTGTTCCAACCGATTGACATCCAGCAGGGAATTGACCATGCCCACCAGCGCCAAACCGCTGCTCCGGGCGTCCATGAGCATCGCCAGCTCCTCGCTGCCGAGCTTATCCCCGGCGATCTCCTCCAGGATCTCCAAATACCCCGTGACCCCCATCAACGGCCCCCGCATGTCGTGGACCACCATGTGGGTCATGTTATCGCGCAGCTCCTCCAATTCCCAGAGCTGGTCATAGTTCTCCTGCAACTTGCGGTTCTGCCTCTCCAAGTCGACCTGGAGCCGGCGGAGGTTCAAATGCGTCTGCACCCTCGCCTCCACCTCCTCGCACTGGAAGGGCTTCGTGACATAGTCCACGCCGCCGACGGCGAAGGCCTTGATCTTGTCCAGGGCCTCGTCCAGGGCGCTGATGAAAAGGACCGGGATGTCTTTCCACATCTCCGAGGCCTTGAGTTGTTCGCACACCTCGTAGCCGTTCATCTCCGGCATGTTGATGTCCAGCAATATCAGGTCGGGCGGCTCTTGCCGAATCGCCAGGAGCGCTAGTTTCCCGCTGGGGACGGGCCGGACCCGGTACCCGTGCTCCTTCAGCATCACGGCGAGCAAATGCAGGTTGGCGGGCGTGTCGTCGACGATCAGGATATCCGGTGTTTTGGGCTGGGTTTCCGTCATTTCATCCCCTCTGGTTGCCGAGTTGTCATTTCCAGCAATTGTTGGTACTCGAAATTGTCGGCGAGCCGTTTCATGCTCGCGGCGATGGCGGGGTCATGCGCCTCGACCTGTTGGATCAATTCCAGCATCCGGTCCATGTCGGCGGAGAGCGTGGCGTCATGCAACTGATTGAGGAGCGTTTCCGGCAAGGCCGCCACCTGCTCCGGCGGCAACTCGTCCCCGGAGGGTGTCTCCGGCTCGTCGTCATAGACGTATTCAAGCCGCAGCAACACCCTGATCTTCTCCAGCAGGACTTCCTCGCGGAAAGGCTTGCCGAGGAAGTCGTCCGCGCCGATCGCCAACGCTTTCTTGCGGTCCACGTCGAAGGCGCTGGCCGTCACGCTGACGATCTTGACCTTTTCCCCGCCATCCCTTGTCCGGATGCGCGTGATGGCCTCGAAGCCGTTGACTTCCGGCATCCGCGTGTCCATGAGGATCAGATGCGGACGCCAGCTGTCGAACTCCTGGACCGCCCGCTCCCCGTCGGCGACGGCCCGGACCTCAAAGCCGATCCTCCCAAGCATCTGGGTGAGCAGCATGCGGTTGTCGGCTTTGTCGTCGGCGACCAGCACCCGGCGCGTCTCCTGTCCAGTCGCAAGCGCCAGGACGCGGCGGGACTCGACTTTTTCCGCCATCGCCCCAGCCTCCCCCTCCTCCAGATTTATCTCGAAGCGGAAAAGGCTGCCCTTGCCCAGATGGCTGCTGGCGCTGATGTCCCCGCCCATCAAACGGACGAACTCCCTGCTGATGGCGAGTCCAAGCCCCGTCCCCGCCTGGATCTTCTTGCCGCCCGCGGCTTGCTCGAACGGGATGAACAACTTGCCGAGCTCGTCCTCGGCGATGCCCGCCCCCGTGTCCTCCACCTCCGCCATCAGCCGCAACGCCGTCCCGGACCTGGACGTGACGCCAACCCGGACGGAGACGCCGCCCTGGTTGGTGAACTTCACGGCGTTGCCGATCAAATTGACGAGGACCTGGCGCAGCTTGTTCTCGTCGCCGACGACACAGGCGGGCAAGTCCCCCACCCGTTCCACCAGGAAGCAGAGACGCTTCTCGCCCGCCCGCATCTTGAACAGCGCCTCGACGTCTTCGAGCATGCCGTTCAAGGCGAAGGGCGCCGGGTTCAGCGTCGCGCGGCCGGCCTCGATTTTGGAGATCTCCAGGATGTCGTTGATGAGCGCCAGCAGATGCTCCCCGCTACGGTTGATGGTTTGCAGGTGATTGCTTTGTTGCGGCGTCAAGCCGCGGTCGCGCAACATCAACTGGGAAAAGCCCAGGATGGCGTTCATCGGCGTCCGGATCTCATGCGACATGTTGGCGAGGAAGGCGCTTTTCGCCCGGTTCGCGATCTCCGCGGCCTCCTTCGCCTTCCCGGCCACGGCGTTGGCGTTCTCCAGCTCGGCGTTCTTGTCCTGCAGCGCCTGGTCCAGGCGATTGCGCTCGGTGACATCGCGGAAAACCAGCACGGCGCCGACCACTTCCCCGTCGCCGGCGCGGATCGGCGCGCAACTGTCGTCGATGGCCCGCTCGCTACCGTCGGCCGCGATCAACACGGTGTGGTTGGCCAAGCCCTGGACGGTGCCATGCGCCAAGGTCTCCTTCACGGGGATGGCGGAGGGTTGGCGGGTCGCCTCGTTGATGATGTGGAAAACATCCTCCACTGGACGCCCGATGGCGTCCGCCCGCGCCCAGCCGGTGAGCTGTTCGGCGAGAGGGTTCAGGAGCGTCAGGCGCCCTTCGGCGTCGGTGGCGATCACGGCGTCGCCGATGGAGTTGAGCGTGACCGCGAGCTTCGCCTCGCTCACCTGCGACATGGCCATAGCCTGTTGCAGGCGTTGGTTCGTCGCCTCCTGGAGCTCGAGCAGCCGCGAGGTTTCGAGATGAAGAAGATCCCCGAGCCGGTGCTGCGTCTCCCGATAGACCAAATAGACGCACAACAGCGCGAACAGCAGCATGAACACGCTGGCGATGACGATGATGGCGAAAAAACGGCGGATGTTCGCCTGGAACGTGGCTTCGCGTTGCGCCAGCTCCTCCGCCTCTATCTGGATGAAGCCGCGCATCTCGGCGCGGATCGAATCCATCAACCGCTTGCCCTGACCACCGCGTTCAAGCGCCAGCGCCGCTGGCATGTCGTGGTCGCCGCGCAACCCAATGACTTGCGCCATCGCCGCCATCTTGCCGTCCATCAAGGGCACCAGCGCGTCCAGGCGTTCTTGGGCGGAGCGGATCGCGGTCAGACGCCGCAATTCCCCTAGCAGGCCGTCGACGCGGCCGCGGACCGCCAGATACGGTTCAAGGAAAGCCTTGTCGCCAGTGAGCACATAGCCGCGTTGGCCCGTCTCGGCGTCCCGCAACGCCGACAGCAGGTCGTCCGCGTTGTTTATCACCGTGAAGGTATGCTTACGCGCTTCGGCGGCGGCCGCGACCTGCTTGAACGCCCACAGCGAGGCCGCGACCACCAGAGCGACCAGCAGGGCCGTCCCGGCAAGCGACGCGACAATTTTTTTGTTGGTTTTGAAGAAAACACACCTCCACATCATGGATACACTTTCTCGTGTCTTGCCTAGTGGCGGTCGACAAAGATACAACCGTCCCGTAATTAACATTGAAGCGCGGTGGATGCCTGCGGGAATATCAATCATTTATTGCAAAAAACAGACCAAACGAACGGAAGTCATTAAAACCTTATAATTCCAAAAAATATGGTTATAAGTAACCATCCCCATGTGCACGCTTAGTATTTGACCCACTTCATGCATTCAGTATAGCTCGTCTGTGTTCCATAATCAAGCCCCCATGGCGCGGCACCCTCAAAATACTGATTTCTTCGTGAAACCGCGGAATTAACTGTGGGTAGTTTTGATGTTGGGGTTTGTTTTCCCGTCTTCTCGGTGCTATATAAACATGTTGTGACTACTTTCCACGGGGGGGATCCAAAGAACGCCGCGCTATGTCGGCTTGGCCACGCGGTCGCGGTGAAGGGCTGTTATCGATGAAGAGAAAACCTGTAGAACTTGACCTTCCCGCCGCCGAAGGGGAGCAAGCGCCCGAGGCGGTCGAACGTCCTCTTCGTGAAAACTGTTTCCCCGTCGTCGGCGTCGGGGCTTCCGCGGGAGGACTGGCGGCCTTCGAGGCCTTCTTCTCCGGCATGCCCGCCGACACCGACCCCGGCATGGCCTTCGTCCTGGTGCAGCACCTGGCCCCGGACCACAAGAGCCTGCTCACTGACCTCATCCGGCACTACACGCGCATGCAGGTCTTCGAGGTCGAGGACGGCATGGTGGTCCAACCCAACTGCGCCTATATCATCCCGCCTAACCGCGACATGGCTTTCCTGCATGGCGCGCTCCATCTGCTGGAGCCCGCCGCCCCCCGCGGCCAACGGCTGCCCATCGACTTTTTCTTCCGTTCCCTGGCGCTGGACCAGCGCGAGCGGGCCATCGGCGTCGTGCTCTCCGGCACCGGCGGCGACGGCACGCTGGGGGTGCGGGCCATCAAGGGCGAGGGCGGCATGGCCATGGCCCAGACCCCCGCCTCCACCGAGTACGACGGCATGCCGCGCGGCGCCATCGGCACCGGGCTGGTGGACTACGAGCTGCCGCCCGCCGAGATGCCCGCCCAGCTCATCGCCTACGTCGCCCGCGCCTTCGGCAAGCCCCCCCGCATCGCGGCCGAGCCGGAGCCCAAGGCCGAGAACGCGCTGCGGAAGATCTTCATCCTGTTGCGCGCCCAGACCGGGCACGACTTCTCCCAGTACAAGCCCAGCACCATCCACCGGCGCGTCGAGAGGCGTCTGGTCGTCCACCGTATCGAGACGCTCGACGACTACGTCAAGTTTCTACAGCGGACGCCGGCCGAGGTCGAGGCGCTGTTCCGCGACCTGCTCATCGGCGTGACCAGTTTCTTCCGCGACCCGGAGGTTTTCGCGGCGCTGGAGAAGGAGGTCATCCCCAAGCTTTTCGCCAGCAAACCCGCCGGCGGCGTGGTCCGCGTCTGGGTGGCGGGCTGCTCCACCGGCGAGGAAGCCTATTCCATCGCCATATTGCTGCAGGAGCACATGGAGGCGCTGAAACAGGGTTTCACGGCGCAGGTCTTCGCCACCGACATCGACGCCCGGGCGGTAGCGACGGCCCGCGCGGGCCGCTATCCGGCCAGCGTTGGCGACGATCTTTCGCCGGAGCGGCTGACGCGCTTTTTCACGGCCGACGCCAGCGGCGACATGTACCGCATCCACAAAAGCATCCGCGACATGCTGGTCTTCTCCGAGCAGGACGTGGTCAAAGACCCGCCGTTCTCCAGGATCGACCTGGTCAGTTGCCGCAACCTCCTCATCTACCTGGGGGGCGACTTGCAGAAGAGGCTCATCCCCCTCTTCCACTACGCTCTGAACCCGGGCGGCTTCCTCTGTCTGGGCACCTCGGAGACCGTGGGCGAGTTCTGCGATCTGTTCGCCCCGCTTGGGCACAAAGCGAAACTATATCAGCGCAAAGAGTATTTCCGCAGCGCTCGGCGCGCGGCGCCGAGCCAGCTTCTCCCGCTCCCGCCGGGAATGGACGCCGGGCGCCCGCCGGGCGCCGGCAAGACGGCCAGCCCCGCGAAACTGCCGCTGCGCGAGCTGGCCGAGCAGGCGTTCCTGCGGCTGCTCGCCCCGTCCGGCGCGCTAGTCAACAGCCAGGGCGACATCCTTTACCTCTACGGGCGCACCGGGATGTACCTGGAGCCGGCCCCAGGCGACATCAGCGGCTACAACATCCTGAAGATGGCCCGCGACGGACTGCGCCGCGAGCTGTCCATCGCCTTGCGCAAAACCACGAAGACAAAAGAGCTGGAATACCACCCGGGACTGCGCGTCAAGACCAACGGCCATTTCACCTTGGTCAACCTGAGCGTCCTCCCGGTGAACACCGGACTCGGCGCGGACCTTGAGCCGCCGCTCTACCTGGTCTTGCTGGAAGAGGCCAAGCCGTCGGACATGGCGGGCGGCGACCAGCCGGCCGCGGGATGCGGGCAAGGGCCGGACGCCGACGCGCGCGTCGACGCGCTCAAGCAGGAATTGCGGGTCAAAGATGAATACTTGCAGTCCGCCAACGAGGAGCTGGAGACTTCCAACGAGGAGCTCCAGTCCGCCAACGAGGAGCTCCAGTCAACCAATGAGGAGATGCAGTCCTCCAACGAGGAGCTGGAAACCTCCAAGGAGGAGCTCCAGTCGGTCAACGAGGAACTCTCCACCGTCAACGCCGAGCTGCAAACCAAGCTGTCCGACCTGTCGCAGGCAAACAACGACATGAACAACCTGCTCTCCGGCACCGGCATCGCCACCGTTTTCGTGGACCACCAACTGCGCGTCTTGCGCTTCACCCCCACCGCCACTCAGATCATCAACCTGATTTCGGGCGACGTGGGGCGGCCCGTGGGCCACGTGGTCTCCAACCTGGTCGGCTACCACCAACTGGTGGCGGACGCCCAGTCGGTGCTGGACAGCCTAGTCCCCAAAGAGGTGGAGCTGCAGACCACGGCGGGCAACTGGTACACGATGCGCATCCAGCCCTACCGCACCTTGGAGAACGTGATCGAGGGCGCCGTGCTCACGTTTGTGGACGTCACGGAGACGGTGCGGACGCGCGACTTGTTGCGCCAAGCCAACGAGATGCTCCGGTTGGCGGTGGTCGTGCGCGACTCGCGCGACGCCATCACCGTGCAGGCTTTGGATGGCCGCACCTTGGCCTGGAACCCGGGGGCGGCGCGGCTCTACGGCTGGAGCGAAGCCGAGGCGTTGGCGATGAACGTCCGCGACCGGATACCAGAGGATTTGCGGGAGGAGGCGCTGTCCAAGGCGCATCAGCTTAGCTTGGCTGAAGTCCTGGAGCCGTACCATACCCGGCGGCTCGCCAAAAACGGCGCGGTGGTCGAGGTCTCGATGACTTCCACGGCGTTGCTGAACAAAAGCGGCAAGGTCTATGCGGTCGCGACGACGGAACGGCCGAAAGAACCAAAACTTGACCAAGCGTCGGAGGCCCTCGATGGCGAACAATGATGATTTCCGCGAGCTAGCCGCCGCCCTGCGGCGGCAAGCCGAGGCCGCCGCAAGGGAAACCGCCGAGGACTGCGGCCCACTGTCGGCCGAAGCGGCCCGCCAAGCGCTCCATGAGCTGCGGGTGCACCAGATCGAGCTGGAAATGCAGAACGAGGAACTACGCCGGACTCAGGCGGAGCTGGAACTGTCCCGCGAACGGTATTTCGAGCTCTATGACCTGGCGCCGGTGGGCTATTGCACCCTCAGCGAACAGGGGCTGGTCATGGAGGCCAACCTCACTGCCGCCACGTTGTTGGACACGTCCCGGGACGAGCTGGAGAGCCGGCCGCTCTCCAGGTTCATCCTGAAGGAGGACCAAGACATCTACTACCGATACCGCAAACAGCTCTTTGTGGCCGGTGAGCCGCGGGCGTGTGAACTGCGGATGGTGAGGTCTGACGGGACGATGTTCTGGGCGCGGCTGAACGCGGCCGCGGCGGAGGACGAGGACGGCTCCCCTGTGTGCCGCGCCGTGTTGAGCGACATCACGGAGCGAAAGCAGGCGGAAACGGCGCTCCTCGAGACCAACCGCCATCTAGAGGAAGCCATGCGCCGGGCCAACGCCATGGCGGCCAAGGCGGAGACGGCCAACATCGCCAAGAGCGAGTTCCTCGCCAATATGAGCCATGAGATACGCACCCCTATGAACGGGGTCATCGGCATGGCCTTGCTCCTGTTGGACACGGAGCTCTCCCCCGCGCAACACCTCTACGCCCAGACCATCAGCGCGAGCGGCGAGGCGTTGCTGACCCTGATCGGCGACATCCTTGACCTGTCTAAAATCGAGGCCCACAAACTCACGCTGGAGTGCCTCGACTTCGATCTGCGCTCGACCTTGGACGAGGCCATCATACTCTTGACGGCCAAGGCCAAGGAAAAAGGGTTGAAGCTAACCTATGACCTCGACCCGGCGCTGCCGACGTTGCTCCGGGGCGACCCCGGACGGCTACGGCAGATTGTCGTCAACCTGCTCGGCAACGCCGTCAAGTTCACCGCGCAGGGCGGAGTCACGCTCCGCGCCAGCCTGGACACCGGGGATGCCCGGCACGTGGTCGCGCGCATCACCGTCACCGACACGGGCATCGGCATTCCCGACGACAAACTGGAGATGCTCTTCTCCCCCTTCACCCAGGTGGACGCCTCGACCACGCGGCAATACGGCGGCACCGGCCTTGGTCTGTCCATCACGAAACAACTGGCCACGCTGATGGGCGGCGAGGTGGGCGTGAGCAGCGAGGTGGGCAAAGGTTCGGAATTCTGGTTCACCGCCCTCTTCGGGAAAACGCCCGCCGCCCAAACGCCCTCGCCTATCCCGGCGGTCGCCTTCAGGAGCAAGTCGTCCACGGCGAGCAAACTGCAATCCCATGTCCTCGTGGTGGATGACAGCGCCGTCAATCGCCTCGTCGTTGTCGAGATGCTGAAAAACCTGGGTTACGGGTACGACGCCGTGGACAATGGGCGGCAAGCGCTCTCCGCCTTGCGCCTCCGTAATTATGACTTGGTGTTGATGGATTGCCAGATGCCCGAAATGGACGGGTTCGAGGCGACGCGGCAAGTCCGCGCCCCGCAGTCCGCAGTTCCTAACCCACTGCTGCCAATCATCGCCATGACCGCGTTCGCCATGAAAGGCGATCGTGACCGCTGTTTGGCGGCCGGGATGAACGACTATTTGAGCAAACCGCTGTATCCCGACCTGCTGGCGGCGACGCTGGAGCTTTGGTTGGACAACACGGCGGGCCAAGCCGCCCCGAAGCCGACGGGCACCCCGGAGCTGGCATCCGGGGATTTCAACTGGGCGACGTTCCTACGTTTGCTGCGCGGCAGGGAGGAGATCGCGCGGGAGATCGTGGCGAAGTTCCTCGCGGACATGTCGGTGCAGCTGGAGAAGCTGGCCGTGGCCATCGCCGTCGGTGACTGCGGGACGGCCGAGAGCCAAGCGCACAAGATCAGGGGGGCGGCGGCGCAAATGGGCGGCGCGGAGATGAGCGCTTCGGCTTACGAGATGGAGACGGCGGGCAGCGCCAGCGATCTGCCCGACCTGCGGGCGCTCCTGCCAGAGCTGAAACGGCGCTTCGCCCAGCTGAAAGCGACGATGACCGCTGAAAGCGCAGCCGTCGCCTGAGCAAACCCCAACTGGCCACAGGTGCCCTTCGGACGCATCACGGCGGCCAACGTGGGCAAGCGCAAGGTCATTGCGAGTAGTGTAAGGGACATGGAAATTACTGATTTACCGTTTTAGGCTTGATTATGACATCCCGCCAGGGAAGTGTCTCAGCGCGAATCAATCGTGTTTCAAGCACCTTTTTCTCTTTGTAGGTCAGCTTTACCCCTTTCTCATAGATGCCGGCAACAAGAGTCTCCATCGTTTTAACGCCGCGCCATGCGAAATTTTTGGCTCGCCTAACAATCGTGTCCACCGAGTCAAGAAGGTACCCGTTCCATGACCTCTCAAGCCCTCCCCGGTAATGCTCTATTGGATTGTACTTGCTGTGGTAGGGCGGATAATAGGCGAGATGGATGTCGAGGCCGGTGGCGTCGGCAAACTCGGTCATCCGCTGGAGGAACTGGCTTCTGTGCGCGCTGCATTCCGGGCCGTTGTCAAGGTTTATGGTGAGCCGCTTCACGCCCTCGAACTCCTCTTTCCGGGAATTCCACCAAAGCGTCAGGCCATCGGCGATGAAATCACTTGTTTTGCAGCTCTCGGTGAAGGCCAGGAAGGGCCTGCCTGAATCCAGTTCAAGTATCCCGACGGGCGTGAGCTTCTTTTTGGGCAGCATGTCGTGGTCGAGCGCCTCGACGGCCGCTTGTCCCCGGGACTTTCCGCCGCGCCTCGGCCTTGGGCTTGTGGCGCGTGGAGAGGTCGTTCTGGCAAACTATCCCTGTTCGCAGCTCGTTCAGCCCCATGGCGACAGTTTCCCGCCCCCAGCCAAAAACATCCTCAGCCACACGCCCCTTCCCGTTCAGCGGCACCAACGTGGCGTCCCCCATGGCCAAGCGCCTGGCTGGCCAGGGGATCATCTTAACCAAGCGGGAAACCAGTGCAACCACTTCTTCGCCAACTCCACTTTGCTGCGCAAGCACTGTTTTCATCGGCTAAGTCCTCCATGCTGTCCACCGTTCATGGAGACAATATAACCGATTAGTATTTTCTAAGTCCCTTAACGCCCTAAAAAACGACGGCGCTAACGGCAAGACGGTGATGTCCGTCGGCCAAGAGGATTCGAAGGGGGGGCGGCCTCTCACCCCCCCCCGGCGCGACGCAGGTCAAGCAAAAAACGCAAGAGCTGTCCGCCGTGGCGTTGGCTGGAAGCTTGGCTTGCGTGAACAAGCTTCGCTCCGCCGTTTCTCGGACATGGCCGGACCTGCCCCTTGCGACGGAAAGTCCGGCGGGCTGCTAGGCCAATTGAGCGTTGATGGCGGCGGCGGCCTTGCGGCCCTCGCCCATCGCCAGGATCACCGTGGCGGCGCCCAGGACGATGTCGCCACCGGCGTAGACGCGGTCCAGCGATGTCTTCTGGTTCTCGTCAGTCACGATGTTGCCCCATTTGGTGGTCTCAAGCTCCGCGGTGGTCTGCTTGATCAACGGGTTCGAGGAGTTGCCGATCGCCACGATCACCGTGTCGACATCCATCACGAACTCGCTGTTGGGGATCTCCACCGGACGGCGGCGGCCGGAGCTATCGGGCTCGCCCAGCTCGTAGCGGACGCACTCCATGCCCACGACCCGGCCCTTCTCGTCGCCCAGGATGCGCTTGGCGTTTTGGAGCATGTGGAATTGCACCCCCTCCTCCTTGGCGTTGACGGCCTCCTCCTTGCGGGCGGGCATCTCGACCTCGGTGCGGCGGTAGACGATGTGGACCTCCTCGGCGCCGAGCCGCAAGGCGCTGCGGGCGGCGTCCATGGCCACGTTGCCCCCGCCCAGGACCGCCACCTTTTTGGAATTGTAGATGGGGGTGAAGGCCTTGCCTTTGGCGTAGGCCTTCATCAAATTGGCGCGGGTGAGGTATTCGTTGGCCGAGAAGACGCCAACGAGGTTCTCGCCCTCGATGCCCATGAAGGTGGGCAAGCCGGCCCCGGTGCCGATGAACACGGCGTCATAGCCGTCTTTCTCCAGCAGGTCTTTCAATTTGCGGGTGCGGCCGACCACGAAGTTGGTCTTGATCTCGACGCCCATCTCCTTGAGGGTGTCGATCTCGCGCTGCACGATGGCCTTCGGGAGGCGGAACTCCGGGATGCCGTAGACCATCACCCCGCCTAGCTTGTGGAAGGCCTCGAAAATGGTGACGTGGTGTCCCTCGCGGCGGACGTCGGCGGCGACCACCAGCCCGGCCGGGCCGCTGCCGATGACGGCGACTTTTTTGCCGGTCTCCGGCTTGACCGCGGGGGCCTTGATCTGGCCGTGCTCGCGCTCGTAGTCGGCCACGAAGCGCTCCAGACGGCCCACGGCCACGGACTTGTCGACGTCCTTGAGGGACTTGCCGACGGTGCAGTTGGCCTGGCACTGGCTTTCCTGGGGGCAGACGCGGCCGCAGATGGCCGGCAACAGGCTCACGGTCTTGATGATCCCCACCGCCTTGAGGAAGTCGCCGTCCGCAATGGCCTGGACGAAGCCGGGGATGTCGATCTCCACCGGACAGCCCTTGACGCAGGGGGCGTTCTTGCACTGCAAGCAGCGGGCGGCCTCGACGATGGCCTGCTCGCGGCTATAGCCCAGCGCCACTTCCTCGGTGTTGTGGCGGCGGACGTCGGGGTCCTGATGGGGCATGTCCTGGGAGGGGATGGCCACGCGCTCCTTGGCCTTCATGGCGGAGCGGTCGGCGGGCAATGCGGCGAAGGCGGCGGCGGCCTCCTCGAACAACAACGTCTTGTCTTTGTAGACGGCGCTCATTTGGGGCGGGACTCCTCGATTTTCTGGTCAAGCTGGCACTTGTGCAGGAACTCTTGCTCCTGCTCGCGGTAGGCGCCCATGCGCTTCATCATGTTGTCGAAGTCGACCAGATGGCCGTCGAACTCGGGGCCGTCGACGCAGACGAACTTGGTCTGGCCGCCGACGGTGACGCGGCAGCCGCCGCACATCCCGGTGCCGTCGACCATGATGGTGTTGAGCGACACGACGGTGTGGACGCCGAAGGGCCGGGTGGTCTCGCAGCAGAACTTCATCATGATGGGCGGGCCGATGGCCACCGCCAAGTCGGGTTTCTCCGATTCGCAGATCTCCTTGAGCGGCGCGGTGACCAGGCACTTGCGTCCGTGGGAGCCGTCGTCGGTGCAGACGATCAAGTTGTCCGCCAAGGCGCGCATCTTGTCCTCGAAGACGATGAGGTCGCGGCTGCGGGCGCCGAGGATGACGGTCAGATGGTTGCCCGCCTGCTTGAGGGCTTGGACGATGGGGTACAACGGCGCGGCCCCGACCCCGCCGCCGACGGCCACGACCCGGCCGCGCTTCTCGATGTCGGTGGGGCGGCCCAGCGGACCGAGGAGGTTGACGATCTTGTCGCCGGTCTCCAGCCGCGACAGCGCGGTGGTGGTGCCGCCCACCTTCTGGACGACCAAGGTGATGGTGCCTTCGGCCGGATCGGCGTCGGCGATGGTCAGCGGGATCCGCTCGGCGAAGTCGTTGTCCAGCGACAAGATGACGAACTGCCCCGGCTTGCGCTCGCTAGCGATCAGCGGAGCCTCGACGCGTAGCTGGAACACGTTCTCCGAGAGGAATTTCTTATCTACGATCCTGTTCATCCCAATGTCTTTCCGGCTAGGAGTTCCCGGACGGTGGCGGCGGACGCCGCCCCAATCCTGCGTACACAAAATAGCGCCGTTCCCGCCAGATTCAACTTGCCTTCCGGCTTTCGGTGCGGAACATTGCGCTTACGCTTCAAAACGCAATCTTCCGCTCCGCAACGAGGGGAGGGGGCGGACCGTCCCACTTTTCGCGGCTTTGGCGGGGTCGGCGCTTGACAAGCGGCGTTTGGCGGGGCATTGTTTTGGCTCGATGTTTGGTGGAACCACAACCATGCGCAGGGACTTTTTAACCATGGCCGACGACGCTGCATATCAGAAAAGCCTCGAATACCACGAGCGCCCCACCCCGGGTAAGATCGCCCTCAAACTCACCACGAAATGCGAGACCCAGGCGGACTTGTCGCTGGCCTACACCCCCGGCGTCGCCTCCCCCTGTTTGGCCATCAAGGAGAATCCCGAGGACGTCTGGCGCTACACCGCCAAAGGCAACATGGTGGCGGTGGTCTCCGACGGCACCGCGGTGCTGGGGCTGGGCAACATCGGCCCCGAGGCCGGGCTCCCGGTCATGGAGGGTAAATGCGTGCTGTTCAAGCGCTTCGCCGACATCGACGCCCTCCCGCTCTGCCTCTCCAACGTCTTCGACGCCGCCGGCAAGACCGACGCCGACAAGCTCATCCAAGCCGTGCGTTGCCTGCAGCCCACCTTCGGCGGCATCAACCTCGAGGACATCGCTTCCCCCGCTTGCTTCAAGGTCGAGCCCGCGCTGAAACAGCTCATGAACATCCCCGTCTTCCATGACGACCAGCACGGCACCGCCATCATCTCCCTGGCTGGCATCCTCAACGCCGTCGAGCTGACGGGGCGGAAGCTCGCCGACTGCAAGTTCGTCTTCAGCGGGGCCGGGGCCGCCGGCATCGCCTGCGCCGAGTTCTACATCAACGCCGGAGCCCGCCGCGAGAACTTCGTGCTTTTCGACATCAACGGCGCCATCACCAAGCGCCGCTCCGACCTCACCCCCGAGCGGCAGCGCTTCGCCGACGCCACCGACACCAAAGCCACCACCCTCGCCGAGGCGATGGTGGGCGCCGACGTCTTCATGGGCGTCTCGGTGGGCAACTGCGTCACCAAGGCGATGGTCAAGTCCATGGCCCCGCGGCCGGTGGTCTTCGCCATGGCCAACCCCACCCCCGAGATCTTTCCGCAAGACGCCCTCGACGCCGGGGCCGAGGTCGTCGGCTCCGGGCGCAGCGACTTCACCAACCAAGTCAACAACGTCCTGGGCTTCCCCGGCATCTTCCGCGGCGCCCTGGACACCCGCGCCACCGACATCAACGAGGCCATGAAGCTGGGCGCCTCCAAAGCCCTCGCCAGCCTCGCCCACGAGCCCGTCGACTCCGAGACTCTCGCCGTCCTGACGGCCGCCTACCCCGCCGACGCCGCCGCCGGCGTCTTCGCCGGGGCCAATCCGTTGAAACGCAACTACGTGATCCCCAAGCCCTTCGACCCCCGCGTCGTGCCCCGGGTGGCGCGCCACGTGGCCGAGGCCGCCATGCGCTCCGGGGTCGCCAGGATACCCATCGCCGACCTAGACGCCTACGAGCGCTCCGTCGCCGCCCGCGTCAAGGCCAACCTCGGCAAGCTCTAACACAAAGAGGATTTCATCATGGACGATTTGGGATTGTTCAAGATAGGTTTCGTCGGGGCGGGAAAGATGGCCACGGCCATCGCCAAGGGCGTCATCGCCAAGGGCCAGCCGGCGGCCAACGTCAGCGCCTATGACGTCTCGGCGGCGGCGCTGGCGCATTTCGGCGAGACCAGCGGCGCGAAAGGCCCTTTGGCCCACAGTCCGGTCGAGGCGTTGAAGGACGCCGACATCATGGTGCTGGCGGTGAAACCGCAGAACGCCCGCGAGGCCCTGGCCGAATGCGCCCCTTTCCTCAAGCGCAAGCTGCTCATCTCCATCATGGCGGGCGTCTCGATCGGCAAGGTCGTCGAGATGGCGGGCGGAACGCCGCGGGTGGTCAGGGTCATGCCGAACATCGCGGCTTTGGTGGGGGCGGGGGCCTCGGCCTTCGCCGTCTCCGCCGAGGTCAACGACGACGACCGACGCTTGGTCAAGATGCTGCTGGAGGCGGTCGGCGAGGCCTCTGAGGTCAAGGAGTCGATGCTCGACGCCGTGACCGGTTTGAGCGGCAGCGGCCCGGCCTTCGTCTTCGAGTTCGTCCAATCCATGGCTTTCGGGGGCGTCTGGGCGGGCTTGCCCCGGGACATCGCGCTCAAGCTGGCGATCCAGACGGTCGTGGGCTCCGCCCTGATGCTTCACGAGACCAAGGAGCACCCGGCGGCGCTGAAAGATCAAGTCACCTCTCCGGCCGGCACCACCGCCGCAGGCTTGGCGGTCTTGGAGAAAGCGGCCTTCAGCGGCGCGGTCGCCGAGGCGGTCTTCAAGGCGGCGGAGCGCTCGCGGGAGCTAGGGAAATCGATATGAGCGCGGCGAACATCCTCAGCGTGATCGTCCCTGTCTACAATGAGGAGGCCACCATCACCACCGTCCTGGACGAGGTGCTGGCGCGCCCGGAGACCGCCGAGGTCATCGTCATCGACGACGCTTCCAAGGACAAGTCCCGCCAGGTCATCGAAGCCTACATCGTCGGCAAAACCAGGGTGAAGCTCCTCACTCAGGAGGTCAACCGCGGCAAGGGCGCCGCCATCATCCGCGGCTTCCAGGAGGCCAGCGCCCCGGTGGTGATCGTCCAGGACGCCGACTTGGAGTACTCCCCGGAGGACTTCGCGGCGGTCATCGACCCGATCATCAAAGGCCGCGCCGACGTGGTTTTCGGCTCGCGCTTCCAGGGCGGCCCCGGGCGGGTGCTCTATTTCCGGCATCAGCTCGGCAACAAGTTCCTCACCTTCCTCTCCAACCTGTTCACCGACCTCAATCTGACCGACATGGAGACCTGCTACAAGGCCTTCCGCCGCGAGGTCATCCAGAACATCAATCTCCAGTCAGAACGTTTTGGCATCGAGGTCGAGCTCACCTCCAAGATCGCCAAGGCCAAAGACTTGCACGTTTACGAAGTCCCCATCTCCTATCACGGGCGCACCTATGCCGAGGGCAAGAAAATCACCTGGAAAGACGGCGCCGCCGCCTTCTGGCACGTCCTCAACTTCAACCTGCTCAAAAACCGTTCCCAGTTCTACAAACGCCCTTGGTCGGACATTCCCCCCCGCAAACCGCTGTGAGTTCGGAGTTCGGAGTTCGGAGTTCGGAGTTGGAAAGACAAGGGAAGTTCGGAGTTCTCAACCTAAAACCTAAACCTAAAACCTAAAACTTAAAACCTATGAGAATCGTGCTTAGGGGCCGTGACCTGGAAGAAATCAGGCCGTTGCTGTTGGCCAGGGGGGTAAGTCCTGTCGAGGACAAGCCGGACCTGGTGCTCTGCCATGGCGGGGACGGGGCGCTGCTCGGAGCGGAGCGGGAGTTTCCCCATGTCCCCAAATACCCCATCCGCGACCGAGAGACCGCCGAGCTTTGCCCCGCTCACCGCTATGAATGTCTGCTCGACGACCTGATGGCGGGACGGCTCAAACGCGCGGAGCTGATCAAGCTCCGCGGCTCCAGCGGCGGCCGGGAGCTCCGGGGCATGAACGACATCATGGTCCACAACCTCAACCGGGTCAGTGCCATTCGCTACCAGGTCTGGATCGATGGCGAGCCCTATAGCCATGAGGTCGTGGGCGACGGCGTCTGCGTCTCCACTCCGCACGGCTCCACGGCCTACTACCGCAGCATCACCCATAGCGTTTTCCGTCTGGGCATCGGCTTGGCGTTCAGCAACTCCACCGAACCGCTCAATCACCTGGTGCTCCCTGAGGACACGGTGGTCAAGATCAAGGTCACCCGCGGCCCGGCCCTGCTGGTCGCCGACAACGACCCCACCCAGCTCGATCTCGCCGAAGGCGCCGAGGTGGTCATCGCCAAAGACGCCGAGACCGCCGTCGTGCTTGGCCTGGACACCTTCATGTGCGAGACCTGCCGCAAACTGAGGCACCCCGGAGAATGAGCGCGGGCGACTACAAGACGGCGGTGGACAATCTGCTTGGCCTGGAGAAGTTCGGCATCAAGTTCGGGCTCGAGCAGATCGGTCGGCTACTGACGGCCCTGGGCAATCCGGAACGCTCGTCGCGCTTCATCCACGTCGCGGGGACCAACGGCAAAGGCTCCACCTGCGCCATGCTCGAGGCCGCTTTGCGCGGCGTCGGATTCAAAACCGGTTTTTACAGTTCGCCGCATCTCTACTCCATCCGGGAGCGCCTCCGGGTCGACGGCAAAGGCATCACCGAGGAGCGTTTCACCGCCCTTTTCGACAGCGTCTGGCCCTTGGTGCGAAGCGAGTTCGCCGCCGGTTGGAACCCGACTTTCTTCGAAGTCACCACGGCCATGGCCGCCAAGTTCTTCGCCGAGGAGCAGGTCGACTTCGTGGTCTGGGAGACCGGCATGGGCGGCAGGCTCGACGCCACCAACGCCGTCCTCCCCGTGGTCACCGCCATCACCGGCATCGGCCTCGAACACCAACTCTACCTCGGCGACACCGAGCGGCTGATCGCCTTGGAGAAGGCCGGGATCGTCAAACCCGGCGTCCCGCTCGTCCTCGGCCACATGTCCGCCGCGGCCCGCGAGGCCATTCTGGAAGTGGCCGAAAGCCGCGGCGCCTCCATCACCCTCGCCGCCGACCTCCCGCTGGAGTTCCAGCCTTGGGGCGATGGCCCGGCCAAAGGCTGGGAGGTTGCCGGCCTCGGCCACCGCTTCCACGTCCCCTTGCCCGGCGACGCCCAGCGGCACAACGCCAAAACCGCTTTCGCCACGCTCCGCTCGCTCGCCGACCGCTTCGGCTTCGATTTGGCCGCCGCCCTCGCCCACGTCCAGGACGCCCGCTGGCGCGCCCGGTTCCAGATACTCCCGGACGGCAAGATCTTCGACGGCGCCCACAATCCGCAAGGTACCGAGCACCTGCTCGCCTCCATGCGCCGTTACTACCCTGGACGGCGTTTCGTCGTCGTCTACGGTTGCCTGGACAAGAAAGACCCGACGCCCTCGTTGCGCTCGCTCGCCCAGATCGCGGAGCGCTTCGTGTTCGTGAATGTCAACACCAGCCGCGGCAACATGGGCCCCGCGGCCTTGGCGACCCTGGCGGCGGACTGCGCCTTGGGCGTCCCCTGTTCCGCCGCGCCCTCCGCCCGCGAGGCCCTGGCGGAGCTGCGCGGCCAGGAAAATGTGCTGCTGGCCGGCTCTTTGTACATGGCGGAGGACGTGTTGCCGCTGTATTATACCGAAGACGAAATTATCAACCTCTCATGACTGGCTGTTATTGACATGACCATACGCCTCCGCCTTCTCGCGCCGCTCTTGCTGCTGCCCTGGCTCAACGCCTCGGCGCAGGTCCCGACGTTGCGGGCCAGCCTGGACACCTCCTCCTCCGACGCGCTCCGGAAGCTCCCCATCACCGTCTTGGACGCGCCGCCCAAAGCCGAGCCCGAGGAGCTCAAGGCCGAACCAAAAGCCCCCCCGGCGCCGAAGGACAACACCGCCAAGCTGGAGGAGCTGTCCGAGGCCATGGACAAATTGGTGGAGCTCCGCCGCGAGATCGAGTGGAAGCTCCATTTGGCGAAGATCGACGCGTTGAAGAACGACGAGTCCTTCGTCAACTCCCGCAGCGAGCTCATGGCCAAGCACAAGGCCTTGGTGGTGAAGCTGGACAAACTCCCGGAGGTGAGGGCGCTGCTCGAGGATGTCGACGCCGCCAAGGATCCGCTGGAGCGGCGCAAACAGCTCCTCAAACTGGAGCTCCTGCGGCTACGCTTGACCGAGACCGACCCGGAACTCAAGGCGGCGCGGGCGGAACTGCTCGACGGTTACGCCAAACTGACCCGGAAGTTCGCCGTCAACGGCGCGGTCGGAGCCTTGGTCAGCGAGGCCGAGACCGTCGGCCGCCAGATGAACAACGTGCTCGACGAGGCCAGGAAACTCCAAGCCCAGCCGTGACGCCCCATTTTCGCCGCCGCTATTGACTTTTCCCGCTTTCGCGTTAAACTGTATAGGACAGTAGGACGCAACCGGGAGTTATCAGCGATGCGAGCGAGCGAGTCGAAAAGCGAACGGCTTAAGGACATCATCCTTGCCGACATGAAGGAAGGGGTTTACGGGCCCGACGCGGCCATGCCCTCGATCCGCGAGCTGTGCCGTCGCTACGAGGTCTGCAAACACACGGCTTCGCAAGCCGTCCTCGCCTTGAAGGAGCTGGGGCTGGTCGACGTCTCGCACGGCAAGCAGTCGCGGCGTTCCGCCAAGGCCTCCGACAAAGTCGTGCACGTCCTTTTCGTGGGGCGGGCGTTGTCCGCCACGAGCGAGTTCTGGGGCGACGTCTACGACGGCATGGCCGAGGCCTTCGCCACCGACCCGTCCTATGCCTGCGAGCCCTTCGCCGTGCCCACGGGCGACACCATGGGCGACTTCAAGCAAGTGTTGAACCCGGTCACCTCGCGCGGCGTCATCCTCGTCGGCATCGAGAACAACTTCAAGAACAACTTCCTGAAGGAGACCGGCCTCCCGTTCGTGGTCGCCTGCCAGCGGGTCTCTGACGCCGCGGTGCACCACACCGTGGCCGACCTCGCGGGGGCGATGGAGCAGCTGGTCCAGGCTTTCAAGGAGCGGGGGCGCCGCCGCCTGGCCTTCCTGGGCCCCTTCTCCGCCGACACCGGGATGGAGCGCGAGAAAGTCAAACTCTTCCGCGAGTCCGCCGCCGCGGCGTCCTTGGCGGCGCAGGTGCGCGACTGCTCTTTCGAGCTCGACGACGTCTATCAGGCCGCCGTCGAGATGCTCAAGCGGGAGGATCGTCCCGACGCCTTGTTCGTCAGCTCCGGCCTTATTTGCCAAGCCGTCTACCGGGCGGCCGTCGACTGCGGGCTGCGCTTGCCGGAGGACCTTTCCATCGCTGGCTGCGACAACCTCCGGCAGAGCCGCTTCATGACGCCCTCGCTGAGCTGCGTGGATATGCCCCGGCGGGAACTCGGACGCCTCGCCGTCGAAAGCCTTTTCAAACTCATGGACGGTTTGGCGGCCCCCCGCCGCCAGACATTGGAAGCGAAATTCATAAGAAGGGAGTCGATATGAACATGACAGGCGAAACCAAACGGAACTGTTTCACGCTGGTGGAGATGCTGGTGGTGATCGCCGTGATCGCCATTTTGTCGGCGCTGCTGCTGCCGGCGCTGGGCATGGCCAGGGAGAGGGCCAAGCAGATCAGTTGCGTCAGTCGGCTCCAGCAGAACGGCTTGACCTTGATGTATTACGCCGGGGATTGGAACAACTATCTCCCCTGTCCCTTGGATTCCAACAATTGGACGTGGGCGTACCAGTTGGAGATGGGCGGATATGGCAAACGCGGCGACACGTTGGTATGTCCGGCCTGGTACCCCTTCAGGTTCATCCTGGCGGAACACCAGTACTGTTATGGCTTGAACTCGGGGTCGGGGTCGACTGGCTACACTTACCACATTAACCTGAGCGAGGCGAAGCTCTATGCCGTGGGCACCAAGTTCGTCCCCAGCCAGATGCCGCTGTTGACGGACTCCGTCAGCCCCAAGCTAGCGGGCGGTGGTTTGGCGCAGGAGGTGTTGATCTATTAAGCATACGGTCATATTTACTTGACAAATAACTTCTGCCAATCTAAGATGGAACAACCAGTTGTTATATGTCAGAGATATATGACGATATGCTTATCCGAAATATTCGTCGGCCGGTTCGGAGTACAGCCGTGTCCATTGCCGCCATCCCGGCCAGACCTGCGACGTCCTCTTTGGGGACGGACATGTCGACGGCTGCGGGAAGAATCGCCTGCTCGAACTGGGCTGGAGCATGGATGGCATACGTTTATGAAAGGAAGCAAGGAGCTGATGAGGAAAACGACGCTGTTGTTGTCGCTGGCGCTGGCTTGGCTGGCGGCAACGCTTGGGGCCGAGGACGGCCAGACGTACAAAAGCCTGGATTTGCGGGCCAAGGCGAACATGGGTTTCCAGGACGAGCTCGCCGGGGATCGGCGGGGCGGCTGGGACGACTCCGGCGCCAACGACATGCGCGGCTTCCCCGTCGGGAAACGGACTTTCGCGGGCGTCCCCTTCGACATCGCCGACCGCGGCAACGCCATCGTCGTCTTGAAGGGGGAAAGCAAGCCCTACTTCCCCGCCGCGGCGATGGGGATTCCCGTCGACGCCTTCGTGAAGACTTTTTATTTCCTGACCGTCTGCACCTTCAACTCCCCGGAGGGCGTCCCGGTCGCCAAGTACGTGGTCCATTACGAGAACGGCTTGGCCGAGACGTTCACCGTCCGTTTCGGGGTGGACATCGGCAACAACTGGCTCGACTGCAACCCCGCCAAGATGCCGAACGCCACCCCCGTCGAGTGGACCGGAGCCAACCCCCAGTGCAGCCGCCTCGGCGCGTTCGTCGCGAAATGGGACAACCCCCATGCTAACTTCAAGGTCAAGACGGTGGATTTCGTCAGCCTTTGCGGCGTGGAGCCCGAGGCGAAATCCACCCCTATCCTGATCGCCTTGACGGCCCGGACGGTCAAGCCGCCGGTCGGCGACCAGTCGGAACTGGTGGACTTGCTCAAGCGTCTGGAGGCGGCGGACGCGCGGTTGAAAGAGTTGGACGGTCGGGTCAAGCGGCTTGAGGAGCTGGACTTGGAACGCAAACGAACCATTGAACGGATGGGCTCGGAGCTCGAAGCCCTGTGGAACGAGGAACGCTGAGATGAACAAGTTTTTTCTGGTGATGGCGGCGCTGTTTTTTGGCGCGTTCTGGACGGCGGCGGCCGACACGGTGGTGGTCTTCAACCCCTTCGAGGAGGCTTGGGATGGCGTGGTCGAGGCCCGCTGCGACTTGCCTCCGGACATCGCTTGGGCGAAAGTCAGCGAGCGGGGCGGCGCCGAGACGGCGGGCGGCCTCGACCAGCCCCTCGACGGCGGCCGGACAAAGCTGTTTTTCCTGGCCAAGCTCAAGGCCGGGGAGACCAAGGTCTTCGACGTGCTCCCCGCCGACAAGAGCAAGCCAGCCCCGGCGTTGACGGCGCCCAGCGCCAACGTCCGCGTCTCCGACGCCGTCCGGGTCGAATGGGGTTCCGACGGTCTGCTCAAGGAGGTGGCCCTCAAGCGCGGCCCCGGTTTCGACCCGCTGCTCGTGGGCGGGGACTTGGTGGTCGCCGGGACGCCTGGGTTCTCTCAACGGGGCGCGGTCATGCGCGTCGAGACGCGCGACACCCCCGTCTTCACCAGCGTTCGCATCTCCGGGTTGCTGCGTGGCCCAGGGAACTTACGGCTGGACCAAGTTCTGCGGGTCTTCGCCAACGGCGAGATCCGCTCCGAGCTGCGCTTGACCTACGAGCGAGGCAAGGAGTTCTTCGTGCCCGGGAACATCAGCGGCTGCTGCGCCGCCGACTTCTATTTGTCGAAGCCACGTTTCCCGGACGCCGTCCATTGGAGCCTGGGTGACGGGCTGGCGACCACCCCGCGTTACCGCGAGATCGCGGCTGAGTATGGCGTCTGGGCGAACATCGTGGGCGGCCTGGTGGACAAGGACGGACGCGGGGTGTTCTCGCTGCCGCGGCTGCGTTCCGCCGCCCCCATCATGCCGCGGGGCAGGTCGCAAGTGCCTGGACAGTACGCCTCGATCACCGACATGTTGGGCTGGTGGCTCACCACGGTCAAGCCCGGCGACTCGCTGTCTTCCGACTGGACGCTCTATCCGTTCAACGACTTGGACGCGGCGCGACGCGAGGTGAAAACCTTGCTCCGCCACCCTGTGGTCTGCGCCAGTGCCGCCGAGACCGTGGCGAAGCTCCGGCTAATCTACGGGCAGTACGCCGTCGACAGCAACTTAGCCGAACGGGTTCCGGAACTGGTCGCCTTGGCGGCCCGGCGGCAAGCCGAAGCGGCGACCACTCGCGACAAGCTCAAGGCCGACGCCCTGGCCGACGCCGCGGTGCGTCCAGAGCTCTACGCCGCGTTGCTCAAGGCCAACATCAGAGGCTCTGAGATCAACGACTATCTCGCCTCGCTGCATCGGGATTTGTCCGACTGGGAAGGCTACGCCGCCGAGCGCGCCAAGGCGGACGCCCGGCTCGCCGACGGCCTGCGGCTGTGGAAGCAGGTCAAGGCGGACGGGATCAAACGCTTTTTCCCCGACGCGCCGCAAAGCATCTTCGCTGGCTTCTTCTCCCCTCTGCCGCCGGGGTTGACGACCATCGACGAGTTCCACATCGCCGCCAAGATCGGGCTGAACTACTTCCAGCCGGAACCCTTCGTCAACGCCTGCCCCCTCACCAAGCCCGGGCCGGGCGAGGGCTGGCTGTCGCAAGGCTACGACGAGCTGGAAAAAGTCGACGGCAACTTCGTCTTCGACTTCGAGGTCCACCGCAACATCCAACATTGGGGCAAGCTCGACGATCCCAAATATGCGGACTGGCTCTGGAAGGACAGCAAGGGCGCGAACCTCAGATATTGGTGTGGCACGCATCTGGCCCCGGTCGATCCGGCGCTCTACGGCTCCGCTCCGGAATGGCTGGCGGGCCCCGCCAAGATGCTGGGGCTCAAGGCCGTGGAGCTGAAGCGGCGCTTTGGCGGCCGCTTGGTCGGCGCCAGCGTGGAGAACGAGCAGAAATTCGTCGTGAACTACAATCCGCACGTCTTGCAGGCCTACCGCCAATGGCTGGAGAACCGCTATCGGACGGTTCAGGCCATGAACGCCAAGCTCCACACCAATTACAAGGACTTCGCCGCGGTCGCCGCCCCCACCGTGGAGGAACGCGACAGGCGTCCCGGCGAATGGCTCGCCTTCAACCTCTTCCATCTGGACAACTCGATAGGCTACTTGCGTTGGCAGCAGCGAAGCCTGCGCGGCAGCCTGCCGGACATCCCCATCTTCTGCAAACCCAACAACCATTTTCATTATAGCGGCTGCGTCGAGCGGGCGATGGACCCATGGCGGATGCGGGAGGCCTGCGACGGCGGCGTCTACGGGGCCAATTCCTACAGTCCCATGCCGTTCTACCAGATGGGGATGGACAAGATCCGCGGCGGCTCGGAGGGCCGGGACGTCTGGGAGACCGAGAAGATGATTGGCGACAGCGTCCGCTCCGCGTTGGCGTACAAGTTCGCCAGCTTGGCCCGCGGTTCGCGGGTCGAGTTCTTCACCTTCCTCTCGGCCGCCAAATGGTGGATGGGCGACCAGTTCCTCATTGCCTTGGACATGGACATGACCCCCATTCCGAAGGTCGAGGAGTACGCCATGGTCAACGCCTTGATGGCGGAGCTCGGCGGCCTGGGGAAGTGCCGCCCCAAGGCCAAAGTCGCCATCTATCATTCGCGGCCAAGCATGATCATGGCGCCGCGCGACGCCAGTAGTGACATCAACGTCTACCAGCTCCTCCACGACCTCAACTTCTTCATCGACTATATCGACGAGGAGCAGATCGCCCGCGGCCGCCTCGACGGCTATCAGGCGTTGTTGCTCAACAAGGCACCCTACATGGACGCGGCGGCCAAGGCGGGGATCGAGGCGTTCGTGGCCCGGGGCGGGACGTTGTTGTCCGTCGGCGACTGCGGCGCGTTCGACCCGGAAGCCAACGCCTTTCCGGGCGGATCGCTCGGGCTCGGCCCGGACTTCTGGGGCGCGTCGCTGACCAACGCCGCCCGGGCGGCGTTGACCGCCACTTCCACCATCGACGGCAACGTCTTCGCCGTCGGCGCGGCTCCCTGGACGCTGAAGCTGGGGACGGCCAAGCCGTTGCTGCGGAGCGGGGCGGACGGCTGCCTCGCCAGCGTCACGCCCTACGGCAAAGGGCATGTCGCCCGGTTCGCCTTCGATTTGGGCGCCGACTATGTCAAAAGCAAGGAGGCTCTCAGCGAGGGGGGCAAGCTGGTCAAGCCCTCCCTCGACCCGAACGCCGGGGTGGAGACCTTCGGCTACAAGGCGTCAGGCTACCAAGGGCTAACGGGGGTCGGGCAGTGGTTCGAGCGCGTCCTCAACTCGCTGGGCGTGGAGCAGGACGTGAAACGCCTGGACAATTCCGTGGAGGCCTTCCGGTTACGTTCGGACGCGGGCGAGTTCCTGTTGGCGATCAACTTGGGCGACCGTCCGGTGGACGAGAGCTTGCTCCTCCCCGACGCCGCCTTCATGGGCGGGCAAGACCGGCTCGCCGTCTACGACTTGCTGTCGCTGCGGAGGCAAAGTCTCCGGAAAACGGCGGAAGGGGCCGCGGCGCGGCTGCGCCTAGTGCCTTACGGCGTGTCCCTCCTCGCCCTCCGGCCTGGAGCCGGGCAGCCCTGAGGCTGGCGGTGACGGTCGATTTGGGTTATCGCGCCTTGCATTGGGCGTGAGGGTGAGATATAATCATGGGCGAGCTTCCAAGGGTGGCCGCGGTGGCCTCCGGGGAGGCCTGACGGAGCCCTTATGACACCAAACCTTGACCGCCGCCGTTTCCGGCTGACCTTGCTGGGCAAGATGCTGCTTTTGCTCCTGCCCGTGGCCGTGGTTCCGCTAATTATCGTGGGGTCCATGAGTGTCCGCCGCGGCATGGCCTCCGTCGAGCAGACCGCGGCGTGGAACCTCCGGCTTGTCGCGGCGACGGCCGCCGCCCAGTTGGACCAAAATTTCAAGCAGGCGCAACGGCTGCAAGCCGTCGCCGCCACCACCGAGACGGTGGTGAAAGCCTGTTCCGCCACGCCCGAGCGGCGCAAGGAGCTGCTCCCCGGCGTGGAGCGCTGGCTAAGGGAGATGTTGGCCTGCGACCCGGATTTGGCGTTGTCGTTCGTCGCCGACGCCCGGGGTGTGTGCCTCGTTTCCACCAGCCCCAACATGGTCGGCTTGGACTACAAGAAAACCCGCGAGTACATGCGCCGCGCCTTGGCGGGGGAAAACTACATCTCCGACCTTTCCATCGGCGTCACCACCCGCCAGCCCGGCATTTTTCTCGCCGGGCCGGTCAGGGGCGCGGATGGCGAGCTGGTGGGCGCGCTCGTGCTCAAGCTCAAGGCCGAGGTGGTCGACCACGTGTGCCATGAGGTGAGCAAGCAGATAACGCAGGGTTTCGCGGTGGTGGTCGACGCCAACGAGGTCATCATCTCGCATCCGGACGCCAAGCGGCTTTACCACAGCGTCGGCGCCCTCCCGCCCGACGCGCTGCGGAAGCTCGACCCCAAGCTGCAATATGGCTCCGACCGCATCGAGTCCGCCGGGGAGGAGGGGCTGGCTCTGGCCTTGAGGGAGGGACACTTCAGCGACTACTTGATGTACGCCGGGGCGGACGGCCAACCACAAGTGGCGGGCTACACGCGCATGTCCACGCGGCCTTGGACGGTGGCGGTGGTGCAGCCCCAGGCCCAATTCGACCGCCCGATGGCCGGGCTGGCCGCGGAGCAAAAGTGGTGGATCATTGGCATGGCGTTGTTGGCGGCGCTGGGGGCGGGCTGGATCACCTATCGGCTGCTCCGGCCGATCAGGTCGCTCCGCGACGCGGCGGCGCAGGCGGCCGAGGGCGACTGGCTGGCGCGGGCCACGGTGTTCAGCGACGACGAGCTCGGCGACTTGGCGCGCGCCTTCAATGACATGATCCCCGCTATTCAGGAACGTAGCCGCATGGAGGACGACCTCCGCCTGGCCTGCGAGGTTCAACGCCAGACGATGGAGCAAGCCGACCAGCTCCGGGACGCCGAGGAGAAAACCCGGCAAATACTGGAGTCGGCGGCGGAAGGTATCTTCGGCGTGGACGCCGAGGGCCGCATCGGGTTCGTCAACCCGGCCGCCTGCAAAATGCTCGGGTACACCGTTGAGGAGCTCGTCGGCCAGCCCTCGCATGAGCTCTTGTACCGCCATCACCTCGACGGCGGCGACTACCTGCGGGAGCAATGCCCGATGTACGCGGCCTACAAGCATGGCGTCTCCAGCCGCGTTGACGACGAAAGCCTCTGGCGCAAGGATGGCGGCGGCCTGCCGATCGAATACGGCGCGACGCCTATCCACAAGGACGGGGAGATCGTGGGAGCGGTCATCAGTTTCACCGACATCACCGAGCGCAAGAAGGCCCAGGCCGAGCTGGTCAAGGCCAAGGAGGTGGCGGAAGAGGCCACCAAGGCCAAGTCCGCGTTCCTCGCCAACATGAGCCATGAGATTCGCACCCCCATGAACGCCGTGATCGGCCTTTCCCACTTGGCGCTCAAAACCGAGCTCACCCCCAAGCAGCGCGACTACGTCAGCAAAATCCACAACGCCGGAACCTCGTTGCTCGGCATCATTAACGACATCCTCGATTTCTCCAAGATCGAGGCGGGTAAGCTCGACCTCGAGCACATCGACTTCCAGCTCGACGACGTCGTCGCCGCCGTCACCACGCTGACCGGCCAGAAAGCGCACGACAAGGGGCTGGAGTTGCTCATGGGCATCCCCGGCTCCCTGCCCCAGAACCTCGTGGGCGATCCGCTGCGCCTGGGGCAGATCATCAACAACTTGGTCAACAACGCGGTGAAGTTCACCGAGCGCGGGGACATCCACGTCACCGCCGAGCTCGTGGAGCGGACCGGAGCCAAAGCCCAGCTCCGCTTCCGCGTCAGGGACACCGGCATCGGCATGACGCCGGAACAGGCGGCCAAGCTTTTCCAGCCCTTCACCCAGGCCGACGCCACCACCACGCGCAAATATGGCGGCACCGGGCTGGGGCTGACCATCTGCCGCCGTCTGGTGGAGATGATGGGCGGACGGATCTGGGTGGAAAGCGTCCCAGGCGTTGGCAGTTCGTTCCTCTTCACCGTCTGGCTCGGACTGGGCGCCGCCAAGGGCTCCGGGGCGAAACTGCCCGCGCGGCTGGCCGGACTCCACGCCCTGGTCGTCGACGACAACGCCGCGGCGCGGGAAATCCTCACGGATGCGCTCCAAGAAGTGGTGGCGCATGTGGATTCGGCGAATTCCGGAGCCGCGGCCTTGGCGGCGCTGCGGCGCGGCGACGACGCCACGCCCTACGACGTGGTTTTCATGGACTGGCGCATGCCGGGCATGGACGGCTTGCAGGCCGCGGGCCACATCAAAAACGGAACGGAGTTGCGCAAGCCCCCGCAGATCGTCATGGTGACGGCTTTCGGCCGCGAAGAGCTGCGCGTCGAGGCGGAGCGCTTGGGAGTCGAGGCCTTTTTGGTCAAACCCATCACCAAGTCCTCTTTGCTGGACACGCTGGTGACGCTGTTCGCCCCCGCTGAGGCGGAGACCCTCGACACGACCATGGCGGGGGAGGAACGCGGCCACGGCCTCGATGGCGCCCGCATCCTCCTGGCCGAGGACAACGACATCAACCAACAGATCGCGGTGGAGCTGCTCGAAGGCGTCGGCGCCACCATCGCCGTGGCCAACAACGGACTGGAGGCCCTGGAGCAGTTGCGCCAGGCGCCGCTGGCGTTCGACTTGGTGCTGATGGACCTGCAAATGCCGGAGCTCGACGGTTACCAGGCCACCGCCCAGATCCGCGCCGACGGACGTTTCGCCAAGCTACCGATCATCGCCATGACGGCGCACGCCACCTTGGAGGAACGGCAACGCTGCCTAACCTCGGGCATGGACGACCATCTTTCCAAACCCATCGATCCCGCGTTGCTGTTCGAGACGATCCGCCGCCATTTCCACCCTGCCGGCGAACGGCGGCTGGAGCCCCCGGCGCCGAGCGAACCGCTTCCCGCGACCGACGCGGACGGTCTGCCCATCATCGCGGGGCTCAACATCGCCGACGGCTTGCTGCGCGTCGCCGGCAACCGGAAACTCTACCTGAAACTGCTGCGCCAGTTCGTGGAACAGCAGACCGACGCCCCCGCCCGGATCGGCGCATGTCTGGCGGCGGACGATTTCGCCACCGCCGAGCGCCTGGCCCACACGGCCAAAGGCGTGGCGGGCAATCTCGGCGCCGTCCCGGCGCAGACCGCCGCCAGCGAGCTGGAGAAAGCCATCAACACCCGCTCCCCCGCCGACCAAGTGGAAACGCTCCGGCTTCAATTCGCCAACATCTTGGCCGCAGTGCTCGTCCCGCTCGGAGCGGCCCTCGTCGCCACTTTCCCCGTCCCGCCGCCGTCGCCACCGGTCGCCCCCGCCGACCCTGAGCAGCTCGACGCCGCCGTGACTTTGATGCGCAAGCGCCTGGACGAGTTCGACGCCGCCGCCGAGGATTGCATGGAAGGCAACCGCGAGCTTTTCCGCGCCCTCTTCTCCGCCGCCGGTCTCGCCCAATTCGAACAATATGTGCGGAGCTACGCCTTCAGCGAGGCCAAAGCCATGCTGGAGCAAGCGACGGCCACCCGCGGCGTTTAACAAGAGGTTTCCAATGAACGAACGCATCCTGGTGGTCGACGACACGCCGACCAACATCCAAGCGGTGGCCAGCATCCTGCGAGGGGCTGGCTACCAACTTAGCGCCGCCACGGACGGCAAGCAGGCCCTGGATTTGCTCCTGCGCGTCCGCCCCGACCTGATCCTCCTCGACGTCATGATGCCCGGCATCGACGGCTTCGAGACCTGCCGCCGCATCAAGGATTTCCCCGCCTGGCGCGACATCCCGGTGATCTTCCTCACCTCCAAAAACGAGGTCGCCGACATCGTGAAGGGCTTCGAGGCGGGCGCCTTGGACTATGTCGCCAAGCCTTTCAACGCCCATGAGCTGCTCGCCCGCGTCAACACCCATCTTTCCCTCGCCCGGCTCAACCGCGAGAACCAGCGGCTGCTCCTGAACATCCTTCCGCCCAGGATCGCCGAATGCCTGAAACAACAGCAAGGGGTCGTCGCCGAACGCTTCGCGGACGCGTCCGTGCTCTTCGCCGACATCGTCGGCTTCACCCCCATGTCGGCGCAGCTCTCGCCGGTGGAGCTGGTCGAGTTGCTGAACAACCTGTTCTCCGTGTTCGACGAGTTGGCGGAAATCCATTCGCTGGAGAAAATCAAGACCATCGGGGACGCCTACATGGTGGCGGGCGGCCTGCCGGAGTCGCGTCCGGGACACCTCCCGGCGATGGCCGACTTCGCGCTGGAACTACAGGAGGCGGCGAGACAGTTCAACTGTCCCGCCGGCCCGTTGGAGATGCGTGTCGGGATACATGTCGGCAAGGTGGTGGCCGGAGTCATCGGCATTCGCAAGTTCATCTACGACGTCTGGGGCGACACGGTCAACTTGGCCAGCCGCCTCGAGTCCCACGGAGCGGCGGGCCGCATCCATGTCAGCGACACGGTCTACCAACGCCTTCGCGAGCGCTACGACTTCGAGCCCCGCGGTTGCATCAACCTGAAGGGCCGTGGCGAGATGAAAACCTATTTCCTGAACGGTCGCCTCGCCTCATAGTTGGCCGGTCTGCTCAACGCCGCGCCGCGGCGGCGAGGGTGGACAGGTTGTCCCGGCGGCCGAATTCCGGACGCAGATTGCGATTCTTGCCGCAACCCAACTCCAGGCCCTCGTTGGGTTGGTGGTGGTCGTCGGAGCCGTTGGTGAACAGCAGCGGCGAACGTTCCGGATGGGCGGCGTTGTAGGCCTGGCGCATGCGCTCGAGGAGGTCGGTCTGGTTCAAGCCCGTCTCGGGGCAGACGCCATTGCGGAAGCCGTCCACCTCGATGGTCCGCAAGCCGGCCGCGCCCAAATCCTCGATCACTTGGCGCAAGGCGTCGTTGCCCAAGCCCTCCTTGTTGCGCAGCTCCACCGGGTGCGGCAGGCCCGGCAGGCCGCCCCAGTCCAGGATGCGCTTCACGAAGGCCGCCGGGCTGATGTCCAGCTCCAGCTCCAGCGGCAAATTGAGGTAGGCGTCCTTGGTGGTGTACTTCGACTGGAAGACCTTGACGTCGGCCGCCACGCCGCGCGCGGCCAGCTCCGGGCCGTATTTTTGCCACATGATCACGCTGATGTCACCCTTGGTCGACACCCCGTTGCGCACGTATTGAACTTCATCCTCGGAGGTGATCTCGCAAGTCATGCCGAACTGGCGCATCGCTTGCGGCACCCGCTCCATCATGCCGCGGAGCTGTAGCTTCTTCGCTTGCCGGATGGGCTCCACTACGGCGTCGGCCACGCCGGACGCCAGCATGGCCATGAAACGGGGGATGTCAGGGAAATGCCCGATGATCTCCACCCCGGGGCGGTCGGTGTAGAACTCGATGCCCGGGACGACCTCCACGCCGAAGATCCGTCCGGCTTCCAGCGCCTCCAGTTGGCCGTCGAAAACGTCGTGGTCGCAGACGGCCAGGCCAACCATGCGGCGGCGGAAGGCCTCGAAAACCCGCGTCGAGGGCGACTGGTAGCCGTCGGAGTAGAAGGAGTGGGTGTGCAAATCGATCTCGCACACCGCGTCTAGGTCGGGGGTGAAGTTGGCGGCCAAAATCCGGGCGGCAGCCAAGCGCTCCGCCGGGGAGCGCTGGCAGTCGTCGATGGTCGCCAGTGCGGAAGATATATCCATAAACCCTCCCGGAGCGGGACGCGCAGGCCACTTCTTAAAAACTCCGAACTCCGAACTCCGAACTCCGAACTTAATTGGCCACGATGTTGACCAGGCGGCCGGGGACGCAGACCACCTTGCGGACGGTCTTGCCCTGGATGAGCTTCGTCACCTCGGCGCTCGTCATGACGGCCTTCTCCAGATCCTCCTTGGAGATGGACGCGGGGAACATCATCCTGGTGGCGGGCTTGCCGCAGAGTTGGACCAGTATCTCCACCTCGTCCTTGACGGCCAGGGCGGGGTCGAAAGCCGGCCAGGGCTCGTAGGCGATGGTCCCCTGGTGTCCGAGGCGCTCCCAGAGCTCCTCGCCCAAATGCGGGGCGTAGGGGGCGAGCAGCTTGACGAAGGCCTCGGCGACTTGCCGCGGCAACTTCTCCAGCGCGCCGAACTCGTTCAGGAAGATCATCATCTGGCTGATGGCGGTGTTGAAATTCATGGTCTCGGTGTCCTCGGTCACCTTCTTGATGGTGGCGTGGAGGACGTGGAGCTGATCCTTGGTCAAGTCCATGGCGTCGACGATCTCGGCGTTGGCGAGCAGCCGCCAGGCGCGGCGGAGGAAACGGTAGACGCCCTCCACCCCGGCGGTGTTCCAGGGCTTGACGGCCTCCAGCGGGCCCATGAACATCTCGTAGAGGCGCATGCTGTCGGCGCCGTATTCCTTGATCACGTCGTCGGGGTTGACCACGTTTTTGAGGGACTTTGACATCTTGGCGGGGAACTCGACGAGCGCCTCTCCGGTCTGCTTGTGGAAGAACTTGCCGTCGCGGGGCTCGACGAAATCCTGCGGCACCAAGGCGCCGCGGCCGTCCTTGTAGGAGATGCCCAGGATCATGCCCTGGTTGACGAGCTTCTGGAAGGGCTCCTTGGTGGAGACCAGCCCGAGGTCGAAGAGCACCTTGTGCCAGAAGCGGGAGTAGAGCAGGTGGAGCACGGCGTGCTCGGCCCCGCCGACATAGAGGTCGACGGGCATCCAGTACTTCTCCTTGGCGGGGGCCCAGGCCTGGTCGTTGTTGCGGGCGTCGATGTAGCGCAGGTAGTACCAGCAGGAGCCAGCCCATTGCGGCATGGTGTTGGTCTCGCGGCGGCCCTTCATGCCGGTGACCGGGTCGACGTAGTCGAGCCAGGCGCCGGCGTTGGCCAAGGGCGACTCGCCGGTGCCGGAGGGCTTGAACTCGGCCATCTCCGGGAGCATCAGCGGCAACGCTTGCTCTTCGAGCACCTTGATCGTGCCGTCCTCCATGTGGACGACGGGGAAGGGCTCGCCCCAGTAACGCTGGCGGCTGAAGAGCCAGTCGCGGAGCTTGTAGTTGACTTTCGCCTCGCCGATGCCCCGGGCCGCGAGCCACTCGGTGGCCAGGCGTTTGGAGTCGGTGACCTCCAGCCCGTTGACGTCCAGGCCGGAGGCGTTGGCGGAGTTGATCATCTTGCCGTTGCCGGTCCAGCAGGCGCGGCCGGCCAGGACGTCGGCGATGGTGTCGGAGCTGTTTTTGCGTTTCCGCTCGGCCTCGAACTCCGCCGGGTCCGGCGCGATGATGCAGCGGATGGGGATGGAGAACGTCTGGGCGAACTCGAAGTCGCGGGTGTCATGGGCGGGGACGGCCATGATGGCGCCGGTGCCGTAGGTGCTGAGGACGTAGTCGGCGATCCAAATGGGGATCAGCTCGCCGTTGACGGGGTTGACGGCGTGGGCTCCGGTGAAGACGCCGCTCTTCTCGGTGCTGAGTCCGGTGCGCTCCAGGTCGCTCTTGCGGGTGGTCTTGTCGACATAGGCGGCGACGGCGGCGCGCTCGGCGTCCCCGGCGATCTTGGCGACCAGCGGGTGCTCGGGGGCGAGCACCATGTAGGTGGCGCCGAAAAGGGTGTCGGGACGCGTGGTGTAGACGGTGATGGTGGCGTCCTGGCCGGCGACCTGGAAGTCGACGTTGGCGCCGGTGGACTTGCCGATCCAGTTGCGTTGCATCTCCTTGATGCCCTCGGACCAGTCGAGGCCGTCGAGATCCTGGAGCAAGCGTTCGGCGTAGGCGGTGATGCGGAGCATCCACTGTTTCATGGGCTTCTGGATGACGGGATGGCCGCCGCGTTCGCTGACGCCGTCGATGACCTCCTCGTTGGAGAGCACGGTGCCGAGGGCGGGGCACCAGTTGACGGCCACCTCGCCGAGATAGGCCAGGCCTTTCTCATGGAGTTTTGTGAAGATCCACTGGGTCCATTTGAAGTAGTCGGGGCTGGTGGTGTTGACCTCGCGGTCCCAGTCGTAGCTGAAGCCCAGGGCCTGGATTTGGGACTTGAATACCTCGATGTTCTTGGCGGTGGTGATGGAAGGGTGGGTGCCGGTGTCGAGGGCGTACTGTTCGGCGGGGAGGCCGAAGGCGTCCCAGCCCATGGGATGGAGGACGTTGAAGCCGCGCATGCGTTTGAAGCGGCAGACGATGTCGGTGGCGGTGTAGCCCTCGGGGTGGCCGACGTGGAGCCCGGCGCCGCTGGGGTAGGGGAACATGTCGAGGGCGTAATATTTGGGTTTGTCGGAGAAGTCGGTGGCCTTGAAGGTCTTGTTCCCGACCCAATATTTCTGCCACTTGGGCTCGATGGACTTGAAATCGTAGTCTAGGTCTTTCATGGCGCGGCGTCTTTCCGGTTGTTTTACAGGCAAAGCTGTAAGATACACCGCGACGGGCGTTTATCCAGCCGACCCCGGCGCTTTCCGGGAAAGAAGTGGGCGGAACGTCAGGGGGCGCGCTTGGCTTCGGCGGACATGCGCTCCAGCTCGGCTTTGGCCTCCAGGTCGCCGCGCTTGGCGGCTTGGCCGAGATAGGCCGCGCCCTCCTCGGCGTCGGGGGCCACGCCGACGCCGTCCAGATAGCAATACCCGATCTGGCGCAACGCCGCCGGGTCGCCGCTGTCGGCCGCCTTCTTGAACCAGAAGAAGGCCATCTGCGGGTCTTTCGGCGCGCCGTTGCCGTCGAGGTAGCAGCAGCCGAGGTTGAACTGCGCTTGGACATGGCCCGCCTGGGCGGCCTTCAGGAAGTATCTGGCCGCTTGGGCGGGGGCGGGCGCGGTCCCCATGCCCTGCATGGCGTAGACGCCCAGGAAGAAGTTGGCGGCGGGGTCGCTGAGCTCGGCGGCTTTGGCATACCAATGCTTGGCCGCGGCGATGTCCGGCTCCACCCCCCGGCCATTGGCGTACGCCTCGGCCAGCTTGAGCATCGACAGCGTATGGCCCTTTCCGGCGGCGCGGCGATAAAGGCCAGAGGCGAGCTTCTGGTTCGACTTGACCCCTTTGCCCGCCTCGTAGCACAAGGCCAGTTGGAACAGCGCCTCGGGGATTTCCTGGTCGGCCGCCCGCTTCAGCCATTGGACGCGTTTGTCCAACGCCTTGGGGTCGGCGGCGGCGATGGATTCGTAGTAATTCGCCAGGGCGAGGGCGGCGGTGGCGTCGCCGAGCTCCACGGCGCGTTGGAGCAACGCCAGGCCACGCTTGAGGTTTTTCGCTCCACCTTGGCCCGTGACGTTGAGCTTGCCCAGCTCGCGGCAGGCGGGGGCGTAGTTGGTGTCCGCCGCCTGGCGGAAAAACTCGCGGGCCTTCTCCAAGTCCCGCTCCAAGGTCATGGCGGCCTCGCCGCTGCCCACCGACATGCCGTCGCGGTAGTAGGTCCCCAGGTTGTAGGCCGCCTGGGACACGCCCAGCTTGGCCGCCCGCTGGAAGCACATGAAGGCCATGAAATGGTTGGCGGGCGTCCCCAGTCCTCGTTCATGGCAAAGCGCCAGGTTGTAGCAGCCGGACGGGTCGTCCTTGTTGGCCGCCGCCTGGTACCAGTAGAAGGCCTCGGAGTAGTCGACCTTGGCGCCCTTGCCGAAGAAATAGTCGTTGCCCAGCTCCATCATCGCCGCCGTCTCTCCGGCCAGCGCCCGCACCCGCAGCCGCGCCACCGCGTCGTCCGCCGTGGCCGACAGCATCCACAACATCAAAAACACTGGGGGAAACCCTTTGAAAAGGGTTCTCCCCCAGACCCCCTTCCTACACTTTTTGGGTATCTTTACGCCAGGGGCGAAAAAATAACCCAAGAAGTTTTTGAAAAGGGGGCTGGGGGAAAAGCTTTTTTCAAAAAGTTTTCCCCCAGTGTTTTTAGGGTTGTGGGGCAGGTCAGGCACGGTGGTTGAGGCGTTCGAGGTCGGCGGGGGAGATGGGTTGGTAGCCGAAGGGTATCATGCTGAACGAGGCGCGGCCGCCGGAGAGTTTGGGGAGCGCCTTGCTGAAGCCGAACATCTCGGCCAAGGGGACTTCGCAGACTAGGCGGCGGACGTCGGGGAGGTTGTCGATGGAGTGGATGACGGCGCGGCGGGCTTGCAGGTAGCCGGTGATCTCGCCGATGGAGGCCTCGGGGGCGAGGATCTCCAGGCGGGCGAGGGGTTCGAGCAGCTCGGTGTTGGCCTGGATGGCCTGGCGCAAGCCTTCCATGACGGCGGCGGCCACGGAGCTCTCGACGGTCTTCTCGGCGCTGCCGCGGATGGCGGTGACGGTGGCGGCGATGTAGATCAAGGGATAGCCCCAGTTGCCGCCGGTGCGCAACCCGTTGTCCAGCGCCTCGACGGCGGCGGCGATCCAAGCGTTGGGGAGGTTGCCCTTCCCCTTGACCGCCTCCTTGACCGCGATGCCCTCCTTGAGCCGCGGGGCGGGGGCGAGGGAAAATTCGACCTCGGCGTGGAACTGTTTGTCGCCTAGGACTTTGTCGAAGATTCCGGTATAGTCGCCGCCAACTTTGATGGTCTCGCGGAAGACCACTTGCGGGGCGCCGTAGCGGGCGTCGACGTGGAACTCGTTCTTGAGGCGGTGGCAGTTGACTTCCAGGTGCAGCTCGCCCATGCCGGAGAGGAGGCTTTGGCCGGTGCTCTCATGTTTTTTGAGGCGCAAGGTTGGATCCTCGCGGCAGAGCAGCTCGAGGGTCTCGGCGAGCTTGTCCTTCTCTTTGGCGGATTTGGGCTCGATGGCGATGGAGATGACCGGCTCGGGGAAGGCGACGCCCTCCAGGGCGATGGGGCGGTTGATGGCGTGCAAGGTGTCGCCGGTGGTGGTGTCCTTGAGGCCGAGGAGGCCGACGATGTCGCCGGGGCCGGCGGTGTCGATGGCTTCGACGTTCTTGGCGAAGAGGCGGAGGATGTGCTTGACCTTGAGCCGCTCCTTGGTCCTGGAGTTGACGACGGCGAGGTCGGTTTTGAGGATGCCGCTGTAGACGCGCAGGTAGACCAGGTCGGCGCTGCCGCTGGCGACCAGCTTGAAGACCAACCCGCAGAAGGCCTCGTCGTCGATGTTGCCTTTGACCGGCTCGCCCTTGGGGTTGACGCCGTCGAAACCGGGGACGTCGACGGGGCTGGGGAGGTAGTCGACGACGGCGTCGAGGACCGCCTGCGCGCCGATGTTGCGGCGGGCCGCTCCGGCGAAGACGGGGCAGAGCTCGTTGGCCACGACCTGGCGGCGGATGGCGGCGGCCAGGAGCTCGTTGGGGACCTCCTTGCCGTCGAGGTAGAGCTCTGCGAGCTCGTCGGAACGGTCGGCCACGGTGGCGACCAGCTCGTCGCGGGCGGCTCTGGCTTGGGCGGACAGCTCGGCGGGGATCTCGGAGGCGCTGACTTCCGCGCCGTCCTCGCCGCCGAACTTCAGGAGGCGCATCTCGACTAGGTCGACCACGCCGTTGAAGGCGCTTTCGGAGCCGACGGGCAACTGCATGGCCACGGTCCTGATGGAGCTGAACTTGCTTTTGATCTCGGCGACGACGCGTTCGAAGGAGGCGCCCATGCGGTCGAGCTTGTTGACGAAGGCGATTTTGGGGAGATGGTGGCGGTCGGCTTGGCGCCAGACTTTCTCGCTCTGGGCCTCGACGCCTTCGACGCCGCTGAAAATCACCACGGCGCCGTCGATGACCCGCAAGGAACGCTCGACCTCGGCGGTGAAATCGATGTGCCCGGGGGTGTCGATCAGGTGGAGCAGGTGCGTCCGGCCATGGCGTCGCCAAGGGAAGGAGGCGGCGGCGGAGACGATGGTTATGCCGCGGGTACGCTCCTCGTCGAGGTAGTCCATGACGGTGGTGCCGCTGTCGATGTCGCCAATGCGGTGAGTCTTGCCGGAGTAGTACAGGAACCGCTCGGACAAGGTGGTCTTGCCGGCGTCGATGTGGGCAATGATGCCAATATTGCGGATCAACGCCAACGAGGGATCTAGCATACTACTCCAGCTGGTTCGGAGTTGGAAAACCGCCTCCCGAGGCTCAGTTTTTCAGGAAGTTGCCGTCCTTGTCCTTGAAGACGCCGAAGACGATCATCGCGAAGTCGATGAGCCACCAGACGCCGCAACCACCCAGGGTGCAAAGCATGGCCACGCCCATCACGGTCTGACCAAGGAAGAACCGGTGGAGCCCAAGCCAGCCGCCGACCCAGCAGAGGATTAGCGCCGTGGCGTAGCTCTTGTCGCTGCGTCCGTCGGAGAAGCCGTCGTCGGAATTGATATTGACCGGGGCCTGAACCCTGGTGGAGGCCTCTTCGTTGACTTCTTCGGACTCGGGCTCATCGTCGTCCGGAGGGGCTTGGATCGCCATTTTTTTCTGGGGGGCGGAGAACGATTTGCCGCCGCCTTTTTTGATGGAGACGCTGGTGCCGTGGCCCGTGGCGGGGGCTTGCGGCGGGGGCGGGGCGGCCTGCTGAGGCGCCGGGCGCGGCGGCGGGGTGATGGACGGCCGGGGCTGGGGCGGCACGATGCTCGGCTTGGGCGCCGCGGCGCGGGGCTGGGGCGCAGGACTGGGGCGCGGGGCTGGAGCTCCAGTGCGGGGGACGTTCGCGGGCTGGTCGAAATTGAAGGCGTCCTTGACTTTGGGGATCATGCCAATGCTGGTGCGCGACAAGCGCACGGTGTTGGTAACGCCCTCGCCATCGGAGGCGACTCCAGTGATCGCGCCCGTGGGCGTCTCCTCGTAGTTGCCATTGCTGGCGGCCTCTTCAGGGGCTTGAGGCGGGCACGGGATTTCGAACACCGCGTTGCACTCGGCGCACTCGGCCATCTCTCCGGCCAGCTCGGCGGGGACGGAAAATATCGCCGAACACGAGGGGCATGCCACATTGAATTCTTTTGCCATTCTCTAATCCCTGGTCGCGTTTTTATTGACTGACGCTTCAATTGAGTAAACTTACCTAGCGCCACGCCAATTTCAAGTCACAGAAGTCAAAAGTTCGGCGAAAATGGAGCACCCCCCTGGTAAGAACACAGGGGGGAGGGAAGGAGCTCAGTCGAGGCTTTTGAGGAGGTCGGAGCCATGTTCCTTCTCGTAGTCTTTGCCGAGGAAGAGCCGCTTGGAGCGGAACGCCTTGATGGGCGCCGCCGCCGAGCCGCCCTTGGCGCCCAGGAACTTGATGGTCAGCTTGGGGGAGTGCTTGCCGTTGGAGTACACGGCCAGCAGCAGGTCGGCGCAGCCGTCGCCGTTGAAGTCGCCGACGCCGCTCACGCTTTGGTTTTTGGACAGCTTGTTGAACCCTTTGACGTATCCTGAGGCGTTGAGGCCATCGGCGCTCATGAGCGCCACCAGGATCTTGCCCTTGTCGGCTTCGCTGAAGAGGACGTCGGACACGTCGTTGGCGTCGAAGTCGCCGGCGCCGAGCACGGTGAGTTGGTCTCCGGTGTAGCTCTTTTTGCCGGCGGTCAGGGTGGAGAAGACGGTGGTGGTGGCCTTGACGATGGAGCCGTCGGAGCCGCGCTCCTTCAGGTAGATGATCCGGAACTCTTTGGTGGCCGAGTCGCAGATGAGGACGTCGGTGCAGCCGTTGCCGTCGAAGTCGCCTTTGGCCTGATAGCTCCAGTTGGCGTCGTTGGGGATGAAGATGGCGTCGTAGCTGGAGATTTTATGGTTGACGATGCCGACGCCGCAGACCACCAGCAACCCGGTGCTGGCGTTGCGGAGGAGGATCTCGTCGCAGCTGTCGCCGGGGATGAAGTCGCCGCAGGTGGCGAACTGGTCGGCGGAGGAGAGGATGGCGCCGCTGAGGGGGATGGCCTCGCCAAGCTTCGAGTCCTCGCTGAGGGAGATGGAAAGGGCTCCGTCGTCGGCGTCGAACCAGACGAGGCTGGACTGGCCATTGGCGTCGAACTTGCCGGAGCCCACGAGGCTGTAACTGGTGGCGTCGGGGATGGAGAAACCGTTGTCCTGAAAGGACTTGTAGTTGGACTTGATGCCGGAGACGAGGTGGACGACGCCGGAGGCCAGGGCTTTGGACCCGGACGCGGTGGGGACGTAGGAGAGGACGTCCTGGACGCCGTCGCCGTTGAAGTCCAAGTTGGCTGAGGTGGTGCCGACGGGGACGGGGGTGAGGGAGGCGACCGACCAGGTGAGGCACCAGGGGGTGCTGCCGCTATAGCCGCTGGGTATCCAGTAGGCCTGGGATATGTCCTTGGCCGCCATCCAGTAGGGGATGACGGAGATTTTGTCGACCAGCCGGGTCTCGCCGGAGGGTGGGTCGGCGAGCGTGAGGGTGGCGGAGATGTTCTGGCCCAAGGTGGTGGAGCTCTTGGAGTCGAGATTGAACGAGAAATCGCCGCTGGCCTTGAAGAAGCCAAGCAGGTCGCCCTCCACCTTGACGGAGCAGTCGTAATCGTTCTCGACGCTGCTGGTGGAGCTAAGCTTGATCGAGGAGGTGGTGCTGCCGACGCCGTGGACGGCGCTGAGACTGTTGATCCGTTCGAGGCAGTTGGTGGTGCCGGGGCTTTTTAGGTACCAACCCTTGTAGTTGGAGCTGCTGGGCTGAGCTTTCATGCCCGCCAAAGGGCTGTTCAAGTCGTAGGTGTCGTATTCGATGTCGACGCTTTTGACGGAGGTGAAGTTGACCAGGCCGAGCTCGGTGCTCTTGTCGTAGGCGTACCTGGTGTAGTTGTCAATCGCCATGGTGGGTTTCTGGATCACCAGGAAACCCTTGGCCCCCTCGGCGTTGTCGCCGCTGTTCTTCCAGGTGAACTCGACGGACTTGGTGATGGCCTGGTCATAATCGCGGACGTTCTTGTACCCTCCGGAGACGGTGAGGCCGGCGCCGCCCACCGAGTCGATCTTGCCGGAGACGCCGGCGGATACGGAAAGGCCATAGGTGGTGGTGGTGGAGACGGACGACTCGGTGGACTCGCCGTAGGTGACGCTGGACTCGCCAGCGGAGCCGGGGGCGTTGTTGTTGAGGGCGAAGGGGGGGACGCCCTCGATGACGCCGATGAGCGACCAGGAGGAGGGCAGGACGCCGCTCTCGGTGGTGTTGATCTCGTGCGTGGAGATGAACTTGTAGTAGTCGGAGACGCACGTGACGATGGACATGCTGCTGCCGAGGTAAGAGTAGGAGAGGGCGGAGATGTATTGCTGGAGGTTGCCGGAGCTGTCGGACGCGTAGTGGATGATCGCGCTGCCCTTGAAGTTCAGTCCGGTGTGGCTCGTGATCGTCCCGGTGTTGCCGGTGTCGCCGGGGAGGGTCACCTCGGCGAAGTCTAAGTCATTGTCGTAGAAGACCTGGAGGGTGTTGCTAAGGGCACCGTTAAAGAGGGTGCCGTAGGCGGCCTGGACGGTGTCGGGGTTGCTGACGGCGAGGGTGGAGGTGGGCGCGTAGTACAACGTGCCGTCGAAGGTGGCGACGCCGCTGGCGCTGGAGCCGCCGCAGAAAATGGCGACCACCTCCTTGTGGGTGTCGGTGAGGACGACTTGGGCGGCGATGGCGTTGACTCTGCCGAGGACGCTGCCCGAGGTGCAGAAGTTCGGCCCGGCGACCCAGTCCGCACCGTTGTAAACCACGCTGTGGAGATTGTCGTTGCTTCTGTCGGTGTAGAAGACGTAGAGTTTGCCGTTGAGGACCGCGGCGGCGATGGTCATGTTGGGGGTGCTCATGCTGCCGTAGCCGGGGGTGAGGGTCGTGGCCACGGAGATGCGGTTCCCGCCGTTGGGCGACCAGCCCGCGTCAGGGTCGCTGGTGCTTTTGTAATAGAGGAAGCGCTCGTTATTATTGGAGGGGTTGATGTAGTCGTAGAAGGCGTAGACCTTGCCGTTGTAGACGACGGCGGTGACGTCGTTGCCGGAAAGGCCGCTGTCCGTGCTGGGGGTGGCCACCCATCCCCCGCGGGTGAAGCTGCCGAGACGTCCGGTGCTGGCGTCGGTCGAGAGGCGGAAGCAATCGATGTAGTCCCCATGATAGCCGGCTAGCGACCACCAATAGCTGCTGTAGAAGCGGCCGACGACGTAGGTGTTCTGGTTGAAATAGACCGTGCCTTTGTGGCCTGCGTCAGCCTTGTCGCAATCGCAGCTGATATTGTAATAATCGATGCCCGCGGCGAACGCGCCCAAGGACAAGCACGAGGCCACCAACCCTAACAGGACAACTTTACCACGCATACAAGGAACCCCGCACATACGTTTAAATACGCCAAACGGCAAATGATTATATGCGCCCCTCCGGCATTTTACAAGGCCGGAAAGGGCAAAAGGGTTGTGGGGAGCAGTTCCCGGCTCAGTCGAGGCTCTCGAAGATCTCCGACCCCACGGCCTTCAAGTAGGACTGCCCCAAGGACAGCCACCCGCCGCGGCGCACTTTTACCGGTGAGGCGTCCGTGACGGCGCGGGCGCCAAGATACTTGATGGCCAGGACGGGGACGCGCTTGCCGTTGGCGGAGGGCGTCGCCAGCAAGAGGTCGGAGACGCCGTCGCCGTCGAAGTCGCCGATCTCCGCCACTTCCTGGCGCTTGGCCAGCTTGGAGAGGCCGCGGATGTAGCCGGAGCCCTTGACGCCGTCCGCGCTCAGCAACGCCACGAGCAGCCGCTTGCTGACGTTGTCGCGGAAGAGGACGTCGGAGACGCCATCGCCGTCGAAGTCGCCGGAGCCGAGGGGGGTCAGGGACAACCCGGAATACGTGGTCTTGCCGGCGGGCAAGTTGTCGAAGACCGTGACGACCGCCTTGACGATGGAGTCGTCGGTGCCGCGCGCCTTGAGGTAGACGATCTTGAACGCGCCGGTGTTTTGGTTCCAGACGAGGGCGTCCCAGCAGCCGTTGCCGTCGAAATCGCCCTTGTTCAGGTATTTCCAGGCGGCGTCGCCGGGGGCGAAGATCACGTCGGGCCCGGAGACGCAGTAGTCGACGATGTCGACGCCGTAGACCACTAGCATGCCCGTGTCGGGGTCGCGGATGAGGAGCTCGTCGCAACCGTCGTCGGGCTGGAACTCGCCGCAGTCGGCGAAGGCGTCGTCAGAGTCGAGTTCGAGGCCCTGCAGCGCCTGGGCCTGACCGACCTGGGAGTCCTGGGTGAGGGAGATGGAAAGCTGGCCGTAGGTGGCGTCGAACCAGACCAGGCCGGTTTGGTCGTTGGCGCAGAACTCGCCGGCGCCGACCAGGCTGTATTGGGAGCCGTTTACGGGGAGGTCGTACTCTTCCAAGGTCTTGCCGTCGGAGACGAGGTAGATGGAGCCGTCGAGCACGCCGGCGAGGGCGTTCCGTCCGGAGGAGGAGGAAGAGGAGAACTTCTTGAAAGAGAGGACGTCCTGTTTGCCGTCGCCGTTGACGTCGAAGCTGGTGTCTTTGCCCTTGGAGAGATCGGGGCTGCATTCGAGCACCGACCAAGTCAGGCACCAGGGCTCGTTGTACTTGTAGTCGGTGGGTATCCAGTAGGGCTGGAACTTAGGCACGAGCCAGTAGGGTTTGACGACGATGCGGTTGACCGCGGCGGTCTGGCCGGCGGGGGGGGCAGGCAACGACAACGAGACGGTGATGTTCTGGCCTAGGGAGGTCTTGTTCTTGGAGCTGACTTCGAACTTGAACTCGCCGCTGGTCTTGAAGACGTCGAAAAAGCTGGTCTCGACCTTGACGGTGCTGCTGGAGCTGCGCTCGATGTCGTTGTTTTTTTTGATGTTGATGCCGGATTCGCTGCTCACGCCGCCGGTGGAGGCGGTGATGCTGTTGATGTCCTGGTAGCTGTTGACGTTGGCGGGACTTTTTTTGTACCAGCCTTTGTAGTTGGAGCTCTTGGGGCGCGCCTTCATGCCAAGTAGTCGCGGGGAGTCCAGGTCGTACTCCTCGCAATCGAGGTTGACGCTGGCGACGTCGGTGAAGTTGATGGCGTTCAACTGGGTGACCTTGTCGCTGGCGCACTGGGTGTAGTTGCGGACGGTCAAGGTCGGCTTGTTGATCAGCAGGAAGCCCTTGGAACCGTCGGCGTTGGCGTCCTTGTTCGAAAAGGTGAAGTTGACGCTCTTGACGATTTCCGTGGAGTAGTCATGGACGTTCTTGAAGCCCTGGGTGAAGGAGAGGCCGCCGCTGAAGACGCCTTTGACCGCGCCCGCCACGCCCACGGTGAATGAGGGGGCGTAGGTGGAGGTGGTGGAGACCGTCTTCGTGTCGGACTGGCCGTATTTGACGGTGCTGGTGCCCTGGGCTCCGGGGACGTTGTTGGTGGCGAAGGGGGGCACGCCCTCGATGACGCCGATGATCGACCAGGCGGAGGGCAGATTGCCGCTCTCGGCGGTGTTGATGTCGCTCTCGCTGAGGAACTTGAAGTAGTCTGATTCATAGGTGACTCCAACGGTCATATCCGTTCCTCCCGGATTCATGTCGAAGACGATGGTAACGTACTGCTGGAGGTTTTTCTTCTCGTCGGACAGGTAGCTGTCGACGGGGCACCAGTAGCCTCCTGTTTGTTCAAATCTCGTGTCAAAGATCGACGAAGAGTTGGAGAAGGAGCCGTCCGTGGCGGTGTCGCCGGGCAGGGTGTACTCGATGCGCTGGGGGAACTTTGTGATGAAGATCTGGAGGACGTTGCGGTCCGCCCCGGTACTGACGGAGCCGTAGGATAGACGCACGTAGGATTTGGGGTTTTCGATGCCGTGGTTGTTTTTGTAGTAGTTGGTGCCGTCGAAGGTGCGGATGAAGCATTTGGATTCGTCGACGCAGGCGAGGGCTATCAGGCTTTTGCCGGTGTCGGTGATGATGGTCTTGGCGGACAGGCATTTGAAGCCGTCCGAGCTGCTCGGCCCGGCCGTCCAAGTCTTGCCGTCGTAGACCACGCTGTTTATCTTGTCTCCTTTTATGTGAGAATAGAAGACATAAAGCTTGCCGTCGAGGACCGCGGCGGCGAGGGTCAGCATGGAGGAGTAGAGGCCGAAACCGGTTTTGACCGGGTAGGCCTCGCGGATCCGGAGCCCCCCCGTGGGGGCCCAGGAGTTCTCCGGGTTGTCGGAGCTCTTGTAGTAGATGAGGCGTTCGTCCCAGTTCGCGGTGTTGACGACATCGTAGAACACGTAGATCCGTCCGTTGTAGACCGTGGCGGCCACGTCCTGACCGGACAGGTTTTTGTCATCCCCCTCCACCGTGGGGTTGGAAACCCAACGCATCCGCGTGAACTTGCTCAGATGCCCGTCGGCGCTGTTGGCGTCGTAGCGGGCGCAGCCGATGAAATCCCCTTTGCGGCTGTAGCTCCACGCGTCGCTGGAATAGCGGCTGATGGTGTAGGCCTTCTGGTTGAAGTAGACGGAGACCTTGCGCCCGTTCTCGGTCTTGTCGCCATCGCTGGGGAGGCTATAGGGGGTGCCCTCGCCTCCTTCAGCCAGCCCTGTCCAAGCCATGCCACAAGCCAAAAAGCCCAACAGCAAACACTTCACGCGCATACAAAACCTCGCCTGAAAACTGTGGTTGAAAAAATCACGCGGCAATAGCCTATACCTTTGCGTTGCGTAATTCAACTGCCAGGCAGTGGAAACACGTCAGGGGATTTTCAGGAAGACGCTGTGGCGGAGGGCGAAGCCGAGCATCATCAGCAACAAGCCGGCGGAGGCCAGTTTGGGGCCGAGTTCGCTGTAGTCGATGAAGCGGGGCTGCTCCGAGGAGGTCTTCTCGAGCTTGTCGATCTCCTCCATGACCGTCTTCAACTTGCTGCCGTCGGCGGCGGCGAAGTATTTGCCGCCGGTCTCTTTGGCGATTTGCTCCAAGAGGCCGTGGTCGAACTCGTTGCGGTAGGGTTGCCAGACGTCGTTGCCCCAGAGGTCGCGGCCGCGGATGATGGCGTTGGGGCTGCCGATGCCCACGGTGTAGGCGATGATGTTGTAGTTCTTGGCCAGCTTGGCCGCCTGGATGGGGCTGATGCGGGCGTCGACGTTGTTGCTGCCGTCGGTGAAGAGCACCAGCACCCGGCGTTTGGAGTCGGCGTCCTTGAGGCGTTGCACGGCGCTGCTGATCGGCCCGGCGATGCCGGTGGCGTCGCCGATGATCCCGGCGTCGACGCTGTCCAGATGGGCCAGCAGCGAGGCGTGGTCGAGGGTGGGCGGGCAGGCGACGAAGGGCTGCGGGGCGAAGACCACCAAACCGATGCGGTCGTTGTCGCGCTTCTCCACGAACTTGCGGATCTCCGCCTTGGCCACGTCGACCCGCGGGAGGAGCTTGCCGCGCTCCATCAGCGCCTTGAGCTCGCCGTCGTTCCGGACGGACTCGGGGATGTCGATGGACTTCATGCTGCCGGAGACGTCCATGGCCAGGACGATGTCGATGCCCTCGGCGCGTTGTTTTAGCTCCTCGACCCCTTTGCGCGGCCGGGCCACGGCCAGCACCAGCAGCGTCAGCGCCAAGGCGAAGAGCGCGGACGGCAAATGGGACGGGCGGAACCCGGAGACCGGCCCGGAGGCCTGGACGAACGGTTTCAGCCAGGACACCCGCAAGGTCGGGGAAGGGCGCCGCGCGGCGCGCCACAGCAACGCCGCCAGCGGTAGCAACAACAAGAGCAACCAGGGATATTCCAGGCGGACGCCGCCGAGATAGTCGATCCAACGCGCGATGTTCATGACGCCAATCCTTCCTCCGCCGGGGCGGTGTTCCGCGGCCGCTGTTCTTCCTGGGGGGCGCTTTCTTTCACCAGGGTGGCGGCGCGTTCGATGGCCTCCTCGATCTGCTCGGCCGGGGCGTCGACGCGGGCGAATTTCACCATGTCGGCGGCGGTCATGAAATCGCGGAGGAAGTTGCGGTCGGTGTTCTTGAGCGGGCTGGACGGGTTGTCCAGGCCGCGGAGGAACTCCTCGGTGGTCTGATGGGGCGCCCGGAGTCGGAAGCGTTTCTCCAGGTAGTCCCGAACGATGTCGGTCAAGGCGGCGACGCACTCCAGCCCGAGCAGACGGCCCGACTTGAGGCTGTCGCGCAGGTCGCGCAAATTGTTGAGGGCGACCACCCAGTCGGGCAGTTTGCGGACGGTGGCCTCGCGCGTCTTCCGGCGCAGCAGCAGCCAGAGCCCGAGTCCCAGCAGCAGCGCGGCGGCCGCGGCGGCCAGCAGCAGCTTGTGGCGGCGCTGGGCGTCGAGGACCTTGCGGTCGAGCTTGCCGGCGAGGGCGAGGCTGTCGGGCGAGACGCCCGGGATCTCGACGGACTTGAAGGTCGGGAGCTTCAACGCGAGTTTGTCGGGCGCGTCGTCGAAGGCGAGGCTTGCCGAGCCGGCCGGGATGTCGCCGAGGGCGTAGGCCTGCAAGGGGCAGACGACCCGCCAAGTGTCGAAACCCCAGCCGCGTCCGGTCCGCTCGACGACCGTCGGCCCGGCGCTCTGGGAGCCTTTGCCGGGGGTGACGTCGGCCTCCAGCGGCCGCTTTGTCCAGGGGGACTTGACGAGGTGGACGGCCTTGACGGTGGAGCCGAGCGCCGCCTGGCCGGAGGGTTCCAGGAAGGAGCTCAGGAGCGTGGGCGCGGGGTTGTCCTTGACCAGCCGTTGATATTGGGCGAAGGTCAACGCGGCGCCGGCGAGGGCGGCCACCAGGATGGCGGCGGCCACGATTTTTAGCGTGGTCTTGAGTTTTCGGTTCATGGTGTCACTCCCTCGCCAAGCGGTGTTCGCGTTGTCTGAAGAAGACCATCAGCGGCTTGACCAGGTCGTCGCCGCAACGGATGTCGATGAGGTCGACCTGGGCGCGGGCGCAGATGTCGCGGTTGGCGGCGTGGGCTTTGGCGGCGAAAGCGGCGTAGGCCTTCGCCGCGGCTTTGGAGCCGCCCCGGAAGAGGCCGGTGGCGCCGCTCTCGGCGTCGGCGAGCGAGAGCTCGGCCAAGGGGGGCAGCTCCAGCTCCTTGGGGTCGAGGACGCGGACGGCGATGACGTCGTGGCGGCGGTTGGCGATAGAGAGCGGCTTCTTGAAATCGTGCTCGTCGATGAGGTCGCTGATGAGGAAGACCACCGCCTTCTTGGGCAGCATCCGGCTCAAGGAGCGCAACGCGGCGGGGATGTCGGTGCCGCCGTTCTCGGGTTTGCGGGCGAGCAGCTCGCGGACGAGGCGCAGCCCGTGGACGCTTCCGGATTTGGGCGGCAAATAGAGCTCGGTCCGGTCGGTGAAGAGCAGCAAGCCGACTTTGTCATGGTTGCGGATGGCGCTGAAGGCCAGCACGGAGGCGATCTCGGCGACGGTCTCGCTCTTGGTCTTGTCGCCGCCGCCGAAGCGGCCGGAGGCGGAGGCGTCGACGGCGAGCATGACGGTCAGCTCACGCTCCTCGACGTACTTCTTGATGTAAGGCGAGCCCATGCGGGCGGTGACGTTCCAGTCGATGTCGCTGGCGTCGTCCTCGTCGGTGTACTCGCGCACCTCGTCGAACTCGATGCCGCTGCCTTTGAAGACGCTGTGGTACGCCCCCGCGGTCAATTCGTCGACCATGCGCCGGGTGCGGATCTCGATTTTCCTGATCCGCGCCAGCAGTTCTTTGGATATCATGGTGGCACCCCCTTCCGGGTTCACGGCGTGAGCAGCTCGTCCAACACTTTCTTGATGATGGCGTCGGAGGTCATGTCCTCGGCCTCGGCCTCGTAACTCACGATGAGGCGGTGGCGGAGGATGTCCGGGGCGACGGTCTTGACGTCCTGGGGCACCACGTAACCGCGGCCTTCCATGAAGGCGACCGCCTTGGAGGCCAGGGCCATGCAGATGGCGGCGCGGGGCGACGCCCCGAATTGGATGAAGGGCTCCAGATCCTTGAGTTTCGCGGAGGATTGCCGCGACGAGAGCTGGGAGCGTTCCCCGGGCCGCGTCGCCACGACGATGTCCAGGATGTACTCGACGATCTTGTCGTCCAAATAAACCTGGTCGACCCAGCGCCGCGCCTCGAGGATCTGCTCCAAGCTGGTCACCGGCATGGCCTCGAGCTTGAGCTCGGTGTGGGCGACGCGCTCGACGATGGTCTTCTCCTCGCCCCGGGTGGGATAGGAGATGTTCAACTTGAACATGAAGCGGTCGACCTGCGCTTCCGGGAGGCTGTAGGTGCCCTCGTGCTCGATGGGGTTCTGGGTGGCCATGACCAGGAAGGGATAGGGCAGCTTTAGTGTCTGGCCGCCGATGGTCACTTGGCCCTCCTGCATGCATTCGAGCAACGCGCTCTGGACTTTGGCCGGGGCGCGGTTGATCTCGTCGGCCAACGCGATGTTGGCGAAGACCGGGCCCTTGCGGACGCTGAAACTGTTCTCCCGCGGGTCGTAGACGTTGGTGCCCACCACGTCGGCCGGCAGCAGGTCGGGGGTGAACTGGATGCGCGAGAAGCTGCCGTCGACCGCCTGGGCGACGGTCTTGACCGCCAGCGTCTTGGCCAAGCCCGGCAAGCCCTCCAGGAGGATGTGGCCGTTGGCGATCAACGCCAGGATCATCCGATGGACCAGCGTGTCCTGCCCGACGATCACCCTGCCGATCTCGGTCTTCAACGGGACGATGAACCGCGACACCTCGCCGATCTTCGCCTGGAGTTCCTGCAATTGGTTCTTATCCATCAAAACTGCCCCTTTCGCTAGTGTTGTTGTCCTCGCGTCCATCCGCCATAATCTACGGTTTGTACGGGCTTATGACAAGCGCCGTCGCCCTTTTGTTCCCGCGTTCCGGCGGAAAATCCGGGAAAAATCCCCGGACCGGCTGGAAATCCCCGCGGGACAGGTTAATGTTCGGGCACCCTTAAGGAAGGTTTCCATCTCATGCGCATATTGATCGCCAGCGGCAACAAAGGCAAAGTCCGGGAGCTCAAGGCCATGTTGGAGCCCCTCGGGATCGAGACGGTCTCGCCCCACGCCATCGGCGGCTTGCCCGAGGTGGAGGAGGACGGCGACACCTTCGAGGCGAACGCCACCAAGAAGGCGGTGGAGGCGGCCATGGCCATCGGCATCCCGGTCTTCGCCGACGACTCCGGGCTGGAGGTCAGGGCCCTCGACGACGCCCCGGGCGTCCTGTCCGCCAGATACGCGGGCCCCGACGCCAGCGACGCCGACCGCGTCAACAAACTCCTCCACTCCCTCGCCGGCGTCGCCGACCGCGCCGCCCGTTTCGTCTGCGTCATCGCCGTCGCCACCCCCTGCGGCGCTTGCCAAACCTTCCGCGGCGAGATCAAGGGCCAGATCCTCGACAGCCCCAAAGGCGAGTCCGGCTTCGGGTACGACCCGGTCTTCGTCCCCGACGGCTACAGCCTCACCTTCGCCGAGCTCACCGCCGACATTAAGAACAAGGTCAGCCACCGCGCCCAAGCGCTCAAGCTCGCCCTCCCCGCGATCGTCGCCATGGCCCAAAAGGGCTGAGTCTGCTCCCCGTCCACGTTAAAATAGACGTCGGGGACTAGAGGCCGCCTGCCTGGGAGCGCCGAGCCCCAGCTCGGCATCTTGAGGTGGCGGGGCTTACCCCGTCTGAGCCGAGCTGGGGCTCGGCGCTCCCGGGGGGCGGGCGCCAAAACCGCGCCCCTTTTTCCGGGGCACCTCTAATTGGATTAGTTCACAGCATTCCCCCGCCACACCCTTGACTTCACGAAAATTAATAATATTATAATCACAGATAAAGAAATTATAATTTCACATAGTGAGATAATGAATAACTTGAGCAAGGCGTTGTCGCTGGTGGAGCTGGTCTTCGCCCAGGACGGGAAGCCGGTGACGCCGAGCCAGGCGGCGGCGGGCACCGGGATCAACCTGGCCACCTGCGCCCGGATCATGACGGAGTTGGTCGAGGCGGGCTACCTGGACAAGGTGTCGCGGCGCAGCGGCTACGTCGGGGGGCCGCTGGTCTTCGCCCTGGCGGGGCGGCCGGGGAACTACCATGCGATCGTCGAGGCCAGCCGGGAGCCGCTGCTGGAGCTGGCGGCGGAGCTGGGCCACACCATCAACCTCGCGGTCATGGAGCGGGGGCTCCGCCGCATCCTGTTGAGCGCGCCACCGCCCGGCGGAGATCAGGTGCCGTTGCGCGGCGCCTACGAGGGCTTCGAGGATTTCCACGGCAGCGCCACCGGACGGCTGCTGCTCTCGCGCCTCACGGCGGCGGAGCGCGGCGCCCTCGCCGCCCGGCTCGGTCTCACCCCCGCTGAACGCGAGGTTCTGGCGGACGACCTGGCCAAGCTCGGCGGGGCGAAAGAGGCTCTCTTCCTCCACTCCGACATGAATTTGTGGATCGTCGGGGCGCTGCTGGAGCCGCCGGAGCTCCCGGTTTTCGCTTTCGGCTTCGGCGTCCCGGAAAGCAAGAAAGAGGCCGGCGTCGCCGCCTGTCGCCGGACGGCGGAGCGGATCTCCATCAAATTCCAACACCAAGAACTCATGGCGTTTTAACGGAAAGGCTTCCGCATGAAACCAGTCGTTTGCTCGTGGAGCAGGGAAAGCGTGAAAGACCCTGCCCTCCAGGAATTGCTGTCCATCCTCGGGGAACATTACCCCATCGTGGAGAACGGCCCGGGTTTGAGGTTGTCCGCCAAGCTGGGCGGCGAGGGCTTGACGGTCAGCGGCGCGGAGATCATTGGCGCCAGCGTCAGCATGGTCGCCCGCGGGGTGGGGGCGCTGCTCTCGGGGATCGACGCGGTGGACGAGCGGACGCCGTTCAAGCGTGTCGGGCTGCTTTTCGACTGTTGCCGCAACGCCGTCCCCGAAGTCCACTACCTCAAGGAGTGGCTGCGCCGTTCCGCGTTGCTTGGCTACAACCAGATGATGCTTTACACCAAGGACACCTACGAGTTGCCCGGCGAGGAGGTCTTCGGCTACCTCCGCGGCCGCTACAGCGCCGCCGAGCTCAAGGAGCTCGACGCCTACGCCGCCAAGCTCGGCGTCGAGATGGTCGGCAGCATTCAGGCGCTCGGCCACCTCGAGCCCACCTTGCGCTGGGGCCGCTACGCCGCCATCAAGGACACCGAAGCCGAACTCCTGACCACCGAGCCGAAGTCTTACGAGCTGGTAGAGAAGATGCTCGACTTCTACTCCGGCGTCTTCCGGTCCCGCCGCATTCATTTGGGCATGGACGAGACCCACGGCCTCGGGCGCGGCCGCTACATGGACCTCAACGGTTACCGTCGCCCCTTCGACATCTACATCGACCACCTCAACCGTGTCGTCGCCGAGTGCGACAAGCGCGGCCTCGAGCCCATGATCTGGTCCGACATGTTCTTCCGCATGGGCAGCAAAAACATGGACTACTACGACCAGGATGCCATCACCCCGCCCGACATCATCGCCAAGATCCCGTCCCAGGTCAAGCTCAGCTACTGGGACTATTATCATAAGGACGCCGCGTTCTATCGCGACATGATCCGACGGCACCGCCTGCTCGGACAGACCCCGGTCATGGCCTCGGGAATCTGGACTTGGCCGGTCTTCTGGTACAACCACCGCAAGACGGTCGAGACCGTCCGGCCCTGTGTCGAGGCCTGCGCCGCCGAGGGGGTCGAGGAGATCGTCTTCACCATGTGGGGCGACGACGGCGGCTATTGCGACTGGAGCTCCGCCCAGGTGGGCGCCTGCTACGCCGCCGAGAAATGCTTCAACCCCGCCGCCGAGCCCTCCGACGCCTTGCTGGAACGGAAGTTCTCCGCCCTCTGCGACGGCGATTTCCAGGCGCACCTGGTCGCCGCCGAGACCACTGTCTTCGGCGAGCCGGGCGTCTCCGCCGCCGCCTTGCTCTGGGACGACCCCTTGTTGGGTATCTACCGTAAAGACCAAGCCGCCAAGCACGGCCCGGACTATTGGAAGAAAATGGAGGCCCATTACGCCGCCATCGAATCCAAGCTCAAGGGACTGTCGCCCGGCCGCGCCGGGAACGTGGCGTTGGCCTGGCAACTCGCCCACCTGTTGAAGGCCAAGCTCGGCGCCTGCCGGAAAGTCGAACAGGTCTACGGCAAGAAGGACGCCGAGGCGTATCTGTCCGTCCAGCAGACGGTGGCGCGCGTCGCCACGCTCGTGGAGGACTTCGCCGAAAACTACCGGACGCAGTGGCACTTGCGCAACAAGACTTTCGGCCACGAGGTGATGCAGATCCGCTTGGCCGGGCAGGCCGCCCGTTGGCGCGAGCTTGGCCGCCGTTTCAGGACGCTCGCCGCCGATGACTGCGATTCCATCCCCGAGCTTGACGAGACCGTCGCCGCCCCCGCCGGGGTCAACCACGAATACCGCCGTCTCGCCACCGCCTCGGTCTATCTGTAAAACAAAGGACTTCATCATGGACTACCGCGAACAAGCCAAACGTTTCGTCGAGGAAGAGAAACAATTCCAGCTCGGCTTCCTACCCACCGAACAGTCCAATCCGCTGACCCGCGGCTTGGACCAGACCTTCGCAAAAAACACGGCGGCGGGCGTCCGGGCCCTCCAGAGCGTCGACCGCGAGGTCCTGGCTATGGCCCGCCGCGTCCTCGCTGGCGACGCCTTCGCCGCGCTCGTCGACGCCGGGGAGAAAGCGTTGCGTCAAGGCCATAAGCTGGTCTTCTCCGGCTGCGGCGCCACCGGTCGCTTGAGCATCCTCTTGGAGTCGATGTGGCGCGGGGACGGCGGCGAGGGCGTCTTCAGCTTGATGACCGGCGGCGACTACGCCTTGGTCCGCTCGGTGGAGTTCTTCGAGGACTACCAGGAGTTCGGCCGCGAGCAAGTCCGGGAGCTGGGCATGGCCAAGGGCGACGTCCTAATCGCTATCACCGAGGGCGGCGAGACCTCCTCGGTGCTCGGCACCGTCGCCGAGGCCACCGACCGCGGCTGCCAGGCCTTCCTGCTCTTCAACAACCCCGCCGCGCTGCTCCGGGAGAAGCTGGAGCGTTGCCGCCAGGCCCTCGACAACCCGGCGGTGACCGTTCTCGACCTCTGCTGCGGCCCGATGGCCGTGGCCGGGTCGACCCGGATGCAGGCGACCACCTCCGAGCAACTCGTCGCCGGGGCGGCGTTGGAGGAGATCGCCCGCCGCCTCGCTGACGACAAGGCGCCGGGGCCGGACTTCGCCGCCGCCTTCGCCGACCTGCTCGACCAGCTCGGCTCGGACGCCGCCGTCGCCGCGCTGGCGGAGCACATCGAGTTCGAGGAGTCACTCTATCGCCGTCACGGCGTGGTCACCTATTTCGCCGACGATTTCTTGCTGGACATCTTCACCGACACCACCGAGCGTTCCCCTACCTTCATGCTTCCGCCCTTCCGCAAGAGTGACGACAGCGTCTCGCCGCAGTCCTGGGCCTTCGTGAAGAATCCGCTCCTGCCCACGGCGGAGGCTTGGCGCCACTGTTTCAAGCGGGTGCCCCGCTGCCTCGACTGGAGCCGCGCCGATTACGAGCGCCTGGGCGCCGCTGACCGCATCGCCGCCAACCCGCCCAAGCTCGACGCCGCCGAGCTGCTGAAGTTCAACATCGGTTCCGAGGACATGCCTTGTCGCCGCGAGGGCGTCCTGAACGCCGCGGTTCTGATCGGTTCCGGTGCGGAGCTCGCCGCCGCCTTCGAGCGCCAGCCTTACCAGGAGCGGCGCCGCCTGGAGCTGCCGTTGCGTCTTTTGCCCTCGCGGCTGCGCCTGATGGAACGCTTGGGGATGAAGCTGGCTTTGAACACCATCTCCACCGGGACGATGGCGCGGCTGGGGCGGCTCAGCGGCAACTGGATGAGCCATGTGGACGTGTCCAACAAGAAGCTGCTAGACCGCGGGACGCGGCTGATCGCCGAGCTGGCCAATATCAGTTATCCCGAGGCCTGCGCCGAGTTGTTCCATTCGGTGGAGGAGCTTAAAGCTGCGCCGCCGGGAGCCGAGAAGCCCTCGCCCGTCCAGCACGCCCTGTGCCGTCTCTTCAGTGAGCGATGACCTAAAAAAAGGTGCCGCGAAGCGGCCATGGTCCAGGTCGGAGACCTGGTCGCGGCCGCCGGCGGCTTTGTCGCTTTATGCCCTTTCCACCTCGATGCCGTTGAGCTCGGCGTCGTTGGTCAGCTCGACATCCAGCGCCCGCGCGATGGCCAAGCCCTTGAACTCAAGGACGAACGGCTTGGCGAAACCGCCGCCCGCCGCGAACGGGTCAATTGTTTTCGGGTACGGCTGGTTGTCGACGTTCAGTCGGAGCGCCCTTTTGCCCGCTTGCCTATGGTAGGTCTCGGCGAAATGTAGCCGCAAATTGTAGCTCCCCGGCGGCAGGGGTAGCCGGTAAACCATGTGATCGCCGCAAGCCTCCGTCCGGTACAGCTCCTGGTCTCGCTCGCTGTCGATCTTCAAGTCCCCCCGGTCGATCGGTATGGCTCCGACGTTTCCATAGGAACCAAAGCCGTTGTAGGGTTGGTCGGGTAGCCACAAGGTCCCGGAAGGCGACTGGAACTCCTTCGCTGAACCACAATTTATTCCCGCACGTCCGTCTTTGTCCAGAACGGCGATGAGCTTTTCCTGGTTGCCAAGACAGGCCTGGACATTGCTTTTGTCCACCAGGGATTTCAGGCTGAACAACAGCCGTCTTTGATAGGAGAACATCCCGTTGGACGCGGCGAGCGCGATGTTCTTCACCAAGGTGGTGCAATACTGTTTTTCCGCATCCAAATAGATGTCCACGGCCGAACCGGCGTTGCGGCATTTGTCGTTCACCAAGGCGTCATAGACGCGCAAGAGCCGCTCCGTCTCCGCCGTCAGCTTGCGCCGTTCCTCCTGCGGAATCTCGGCGACGAAGCCACTCGGCGCGACCTCCGAACGGAACGCCAACAGCCCGAAAGACTCCAGCTTGAGCTCCAGCGAACCGTTGGTGAAACGCGTCTCAAACTCCGACGGCAGAGAGCGCAACGTCCCCGTGTTTTCCGGGAAACGCACCACCACCTTGACGGGGAAACTCTCGCGGTTCACCAAATAAAACCATATCCCGTCCTCGCGCAAAACCCTGAGGGCGACGGGGTCGGAGCTTTCCCCCACGGCGGCGAACTCTTTGGAGGGGAGGGCGGTGAACGCCGCGGAGAACTCGCGGAGCTCCGCCTCGTGTCCCCACAGGCCGGGGGTCAAACCGCCCTGGGTGATGCACGGGGCGTCGAACTCCGCCAAGGCGTGGGCGTAGTGCTCCAGGAAATGCCTGCCGCCGGGCGGGACGCCGGAGCCAGTCGTGAACTCATGCGGATACCAGGGCCAGAGGGGATGGCTGAAGTTCAGCGTCATCTCCCGAACGCCTTTCAGCTTGCCCGTCCCGGCGTCCAAAGTCTTGAAGTCCTCCAGGGGCAGCGGCTTGAAATCATAGTGGCCCCCCTCGTAGTAGCAGTTGAAGACATAGGCCGAGGCGTTTTTGCCGCGGAGCTTCCCGAACGTCTTTTTGTCGAGGAAGTTGTAATCCCAATAGAGGTTCGGGTATTGGCCGCCGGTGGCGTGGTTGTGGCGGTAACGCGAATGGGTCAATTGCAACTCAAGCTTCACGCCGTCCGCGCCGTCGTAGAGGTCGAAGTCCAAACCGCCCAGCTTGCAGATATCGTACAAAGACTCCCGGTTGTAGAGGAGGTTGGCGAAGCAGTTCGCCGGTTTCTGAAGATGCGTGAGGAGCGGCTCGGGACAGACGGAGATGGTCAGCGGGCCGGGCAGCAACCTGGCCAACTTCACTAGAAGCTCTTTGACTTTGCCGCAACGCCAGTCGATCCAGCGTTCCAGGCAAGTGTTTTTGACCCAATCATACCGCGACGCGATATCACAACGCAGCCCGGTCTCTTTTTCGAAAAGGGAGAAGGTCAAGTCGTCATAACCTGACTCCAGCGAGCCGAACCAGAGGAAGGTCGTCCCCCAGAGCGGGACGGTGACGCCAGCGAAGTTCCCGCGCTTGCCGTACTTCTCGCCGATCTCGGCGAAGAGCCGGAACAACGCGTCCTGGACGACCGGGTGCAGCAAATTGTACATCGGTCCGGAAGGCAACCCGGGCGGAGAAATCCACGGCTCGTGGCCGGTCTGGGCGGGGAAGTCCCCCCAGCGCTCGATCTTGGCTCTCGACCAAAACCGCGTCCAGTCGGCGGCGGCGCATTGGACTTGGCCGTCGGAACGCACGTTCAGGATGTCGCCGCCGCGCTCCAACAGCGAGGCCAGCCGCTGCAAATGCACGACTGGCTTGAAAAGTATGTCCTGCGCCGCGAAAATGTCCATGGCCTCCCCGACCCAGTCCGCGGGCTTCTCCACGATCAGGCTCAACAAGCCGCCGTCCTCGTCTACCGTGAAATGCGGGAAATCCGGCTTCTCGACCTCCGACGGGTAGAGCGGGCCGTAATACCAGGAGATGGGGTACTCGATGAGATTCTGGCCACTGAAGGCCGCGTGCTCCGCCAGTCTGCTCGCCCATTCCTTGATGCTGCGCGCCCCCAGCGTCTTGAGTTTTCCGGCGGGGTCCTCCCATTGTAGGCCGATAGTCCGTTTGGAGCGGTCCTGCTTGGCCAGGGCGTTGGGCAGGGATTTGAGTTCGTAAAGCTCGATGGAAGCCACGGCGCAGGAGCCGCCGCACGCGCCGTAGTTAATGAACATTAGCGAGCAGTCGTTGAACCGCGGCCAGAAGACCAGACGGTGTTGCCGCATCGTGTCGCTTAGCGGCAAGTCGAGGCCGGTGCCGATGCCGGTGGACAGGTCGTAAGTCCGGCCGTCCATGACGCACATGGTCCGGGTCTTGTCGTCGGGGTAGTTGATGACCGCCAGGTGCGGCGTCCCGGGCTTGGCCACCTGGAAGCGGTAGGCGAAGCGGTGGTAATGCCCCTCGGGCAGCTCCCGGTAGACGCCCAGCGGCGACTTGACGATATGCGTCGGCGCGCTTTCCCAATACCGTTCCGGTCCGAGTTCCGCCGCGCAGTCGATCGTCTCCAACCAAATGTCATCCATTTCTCTCATCCTTCGATGTTTTTAATATCCAGCATGTCGATCATGCAGACTGGCGCGGGGGGGAGCTGTTCTTTGAGCATCGCCTCCAGGTAGGGGGCGATGACGGCGGCGGCCTTGCGGGTGTTGTGGTGGACCAAGTTGCGGGGGCTGTCCATGCCGCCGACGGAGAAGATCTCCAATTTCACCCCGTTCGCCTCTAGCGGCGCTTGCAGCCTGGTTTCCAGGAACGAGCCGCAGAGCAACAGGGAGTCGAGCCGCCGCAGGCGTTCCAGGTTGTCGGCCACCCATTGTTGGCAGACGGGGCCCTCCCAAGGTTTGGGCAGCTCGAACGTCTCCGCGTCCACGCCGGCGGCTTTGGCGCCGATCTCGAAGCCCAGCCGCTGCTCAAGGAAATGCGGGTAAGGGCTGGCGTCCATCCCCAAGTAGCCCAGACGGCGCCGGCCGCCCGCGGCGAGACGCAAGACCAGCTCCCGGACGATCCGGGTCGACTCCATGCGGAAGTCGCAGAGCTGCTTCCCGCCCTGCAGGTAGCTGTTGAAGCGGAAGAGGGGGCGTTTGAGCTGGTTGGTCACGGCCTCGGAGATCTCCCCGAACGCCAGGTAGGCGTCGGTGGGCCGGACCTTCACTTGTAGCGGCAGCTCGTCGGTTTTAACGTCGACGAGCACTTTGCGCAACGAGTGCCCCCGTTTCTGGAACGCCAGGGTCAACTCGTCGTAGAGCTCGCCGTAGAGCCAGTTGACGCTGTCCTTGCCGTCGAGGCAGTAGAGGACGCAGGAGATGTCGAAGAAGCGCTCCACCGCGGTGGTCTTCAAGACGCGGCGCTCCTTGCCCACGACGGGGCTGATGATTTGCTGCTCCTCCAGTATGTCCAGGGCGCGGCGGGCGGTGCGCTTGTTCACCTCGAAGCGCTCCGACAGCTCGCGCTCGGAGGGCAACGTCCCGCCGGGGAACCCGCCTTGGTTGATCTCGCGGCGCAACTCCTCCGCCATGCGGCGGTACTTGAACACGTCATGCATAGACCACCTCAATCATAGCTTGGGCCGTCATAGTCGAAACTTAGGTCGTCCAGGAGGAAGTCGCTGGCGCCGAGGTTTTGGGCGCTCCAGAACCGGACGCGGAAATCATGCGTCTTGTCCTCCAGATAGTACCTGGAGCCGAGCCGGGGGATGGAGACGACCATCTCGTAGCGCCGCCATTCCGGGGTCAGCGTGAAATCCCTCGATTTGTAGTAGTGCTGCGACCCGCGCAGCTCGTGGAGCAACTGGGTCTTCGAGCCGGGCGTCAGCGCCTTGGCCCAGAAGCTCAGGAGGTAGTCCGAGCCGGGGCGGGGCGTCGGGAGCTGGAGGAAAACCATGTAGCCGCCGTCCTTCGGGCAAGTGACCCGCAGGCACTTCGAACCGTCGCGGCCCTCCGGGGGGAAGCTCACCGTCGCCCCTTTGGATTGGCTGGACGTCACGGCGGGGGACGGCTGGTTGAAGTCGACCCCGGCCATGGCGGCGAAGGTCGGCAGCAGCGCGGCGAGAAGTATTCTTATTGATGCCATTTCAGGCCCTCGTTGGGTTCGAAGTCCAGGTAGAAGCGCCAGGTGCCGACCTTGTCGTCGATCTTCAGGAGCAGGTCGTTGTCGCCGGCCTGGAGCTCGACGGGGACGCGGTTGTCCCATTTCGAGGCGCCGCGTTGGGCGTCGAGCTTGAAGACCTCCTTGCCGTTGAGCCAGATCTTGGCGCCGTCGTCGCTGCCCAGCAGCAACGTGGCTTTCCGCGCCGTGGGCGCCTTGACCTTGATGAAGGCGTAGACGAACTTCCAGTCGGTCTTGCCGTACAGTGTCTCGAAATCGACGCCCAGGTTGTGGTCGGCGACCAGTTGCCAGGACAGGGTTTTTCCGTCGCCGCTGGGGTAGGACGCCTGGAGGTCGAGCTTTTGATCCGGGGGCAGGGCCGTGTCGATCTTGCCTTTTGCGGCGTTGTCGAAGGGGCCGAGCACCATCCAGGGACGGGCGCCGGAAAGCTTCATGGCGAGGTCGCCGAGACGGTCATGGAGCAGGCGGTCGAGCTGGAAATAGGCTTTGGCGTCGAACGCTTTCCGTGCCTCCTGGACGCGGGTGGCGTAGCGGCCGCGGTCTTTGGGGGAAAGCTTGTCCTGGCCGAGCTCCACCGAGCGGCAGAGGGCGTCGAGGCCTTCTTTCAACTGGGCGAGCGTCGCCGGGGGCAGGGTGGTGGAGGCGTCGGCGATGACGGCTCCCTGGGGGGCGAGGAAGGATCTCAGCTCGTAGGGGCGCAGCGCTAGATTGAGCGCGCCGTCGGTCGGCTCCAATTTGGCGCCGCTGGAGAGGTCGGTGACGGCGGCGGAGATTTTCAGCTCCGTGGTGGCGTCCGTCTCCAGGGTGTTGACGAGATAGAAGTAATGTCCGGCGGGGGTGTCGAGCTCGCGGATGAAGACCGGTTCCGCGACCGCTTTCGTCCAGAGCTGGAACTTCCTGGCCGGCAGGGCGCGGAAGGCGGCGGCGAACTCCCGGAAATAATCCAGATAGCCCTGGCCTTCCTCGGCGATGCCGCCCCGGTTGAAATAGAGCGGATCGGTCAAGGCCAAAGTCCAAGCCATCTCCTTGAGGTAGGCGCGGCCGCGGCCCTGGCAGGCGCCGACGTAGTACATATTGTTGGCCTCCGGGCAGTTGTCGATGGGTTTCCAGTACGGGTTCTTCGTTGGGTCGCAGAGGGACATCCGCGGCTCGTAGTACTCCTCGAAGAAGCGCAGTCCGTTGAAGTAGTCGTTGTAGGCGGTGGCGGTGGACGGCTCGCGGAATTTGTCGATCACCTCCAGGCCGAAGCCCTCCGGCGCCATGTAGCGATAGGAGTCGGCGCGCTCGACGCGCTGCAGGACGACGCCGGGGATGGTGGCGAGCCGCTTGATGTCGATACCTCTTTTGTACCACGCCTCCAGCAGGTCGCCCTCCATGACGTTGTCGCCATTGGTCCAGCAGCCGAGCACGAGCTTGGCGTCCTTTTCCTGTCGGCGGATGACTGCGAGCATGTCCAGGTAGAGGTCGGTGAGCTTATCGCAGCGCCAGCGTAGCCAGGCCTCGCGGTGTTTGTCCATCAGGAAGCGGTAGCGTTGGTAGAAGCGGTTGGCGGCGGTCTTGTCCACCGGGACGGCGACGCCGGTCTCGCGCTCGAAGAGCCCGACGGTGGCGTCGTCGTAACCGCATTGGGCGCCCTTGGGGAGGAAGTTCTCCCGGCCCAGCCACAACGTCACCCCGCCGAAGGCCCCGGAGCCCTCGCTACGCTCCACCATCTCCTCCACCAAGTCCAGGAGGTGCCGCCGGACGACGGGGTGGAACGGGTTGTAGACGGGGCGGCAGTTCCAGGTCATGGTCGGGGTGCCGTCGTGGTTGACCAGGTAGAGGGTGTCGGCCCCCGCCAGGATGCTGTCCGTGGCGCTGCCAGCCTGGGCTTGGGCGAAGAGGAAGGAGTCGTGGTCCATGTTGACGCTGGGGTAGAATTTGCAGCCCGCGGCGGCGAACTTCCAGGATAGCAGTTCGAGCCAGAGGTCGGGGTGGAGCTTCTTGCGCTCGGAGACGGCGGAGCTTTTGGAGTTGCCCCAGTTCGGCCCGCCATACCAGGTGGCGGGGTAGGTGAAGCTGTTCATGCCAGTGAAGCCCATGAAGGCCACCAGGCGCTCGACGACCATCCCGAAGCCCGCCAGCGTCGCGTCGTACTTCGTCTTGCCGCTCCCGAAACAGGAGTTCAAGGACGCGTCCTCGAATTCCATTCCGATCTCGCGGCCCGGGAGCTCCCGGGGCGGGTTGATGTTCAGCCGCGGTATCCCGCCGACGATCTTGTCCACGGTTATGGACGCCACCGCCGCCTTGGCGGTGCCCTGGCGGTCGACGAAGACCAGCGCCGTGCGCTTGGTCTCAGGCCACCAGAGGAACTGCATCTGGGCCATCCCCCCGTTGTTTTTGATCTCGCCGCCGGTGCAGTAGCCGGTTTGGAGGTGGGAGGCTCCCCCGAAGGGCATGGCGGTGGAGACGTGGACGCTGACTGTCCGCACTGCGTCGTCCGGGTATTCGACGGTCAGCAGATAGGGGCGCTGCGGCTCTTTGACCCCCAGGAAGAACGCGATCCTGGAGCCTTCGCGGTAGGCGTCGTCCACCACCCGGCAATCGTTGCCGGCGAAGCGGCTGGAGTCCAGGTTGGCGGCGCAGTCGATGCGTTCGACGCGTTCCAGTTCCAGCTTGGCCGGGCTTTCCAGCTTCTCCAGCCGCGCTACGTATAGAGGATAGACTTGCTCGTTGAGGCGCAATTGGTAGGAGCCTGGTTTTAGGGGGGGGGCCATGAAGGGGAAACGCCGCTTGGCGCCGGGTTCCAGGGATAGTTGGCCGCAGTCGCCCGCGGCGATCTTCTTGCCGTCGGGGCTCTCAAGTTCCCAAGACAACTTGGTGGCCACCGGCTTGGCGCTCAGGTTGGTGGCCGCTACCTCCACCAGGTTTTCCTTCCCGGCCAGCAGCAGTTGCGGCGACGGCAGGAAATGCAGCGGGAAGGTCTCCAGATAGTCTTTGCGGACTTCGTCGCCGCTTAGGACGCGGTCATAGATTTTCAGCTCGTCGATGGCCATGTGGCTGGCCTGGTTGCCGTCAGGCTGGCAGCCGATGTAAAAGAGCGGGCCGGTGGTGTCGGGGAAACGCGACTGTAGGCGGTAGATGTCTTTCATGTATCCCTCGGCGTGGATCAGCGGCAACCCGTCGACGTAGAAGCGGAAGTCGCCCTGGCCGCCCTGGCCGTCGGCGGCCCAGGTGAGGGTGATCTGGCTCCAGCCCCACAGCTCCGGGCCGGGCTGGGTGGCTCGGTCTATTCCGCAATGCAAATAGTGCTCGTTGACGTAGCAGAGCCCGAACCCTTGCAGGTGCATCATCGTCCCGTCGGTGAAGAGCCGCTGGAGGAACTGCGGTTCCGCCGGGGCCTCGCGCAGCGGTTTCACCCACATCGACAAACTGCCGCGAGCTCGCTGGTAGTTCCCCGCCGTGGCGTAGGACAGCAGGCCGCCGGGCGTCACCCGCAACGCCTGCCCCTTGAAGCCCGGCACGAACTCGAGCCCCTTGGCGGTCGTCGGCTCCGCTTGGCCTCTGGCCGAGTCGGCCTTGGCCGAGCCGTCGAATCTGGCGTGGAAGGTGGGGGTGTCCAGCGCCAAGCCGCTGACGGCCAGGGCGCAGACGCAAACCCATGCGAGCATTTTTTTCATCCGTGGTCTCCTGTTGGTTGTCATTCTGGTAAAGCGCCGACGGTTTGCCCGTCGAAAAACTCATTGGTCAGGACTTCCCGGCCTCTGAGCCAGCTGGCGTGGCCATCGACATAGCCTTGGGTGAACCCATGGTTATGACGATGTCCCGCATAAAGGTCGCGGTTGGCGTTGGCCTTGATGCTGCCGTAGCTTCCCCAGGGAGAAGGCTCCCCGTGCCCGTCGCAGATGGTCGCGTCGTAGAGCAGCATCGTGGCGGAGGGGCTGGTGATTTTCGCCAGATAGGCCGTGTGCAGCATCGCCAGGCCGTAGGCGAAATAGTAGCCGCCGTCCCCGTGGGGGCTGAAGGCGGCGGCGACCTTCGACATCGACGGGCAATGGTAGAAACGCAGCCTCTGCGTGCTAGTGAACGGCGCCACGTAGCCGCCCTCCAAGTTGGCCGGGTTGCCTTCGATGGTGCCGTTGAGGATGAGCCGTCCCATGTAGGGGGATTGCCAGTGCGGGAAAGCGGCCGGGGTGGAGGTGCCGTTCGGGGCGTTGCAGGCGTAATGGGTGTTGTAGTCGCTGGCGTAGAGTTGCATCGCCAGAACCATCTGCTTCAGGTTGGAGACGCATTGGATCTCCAGAGCCTTGTCCTTGGCTTTGCGCAAGGCTGGCAGTAGCAAAGCCGCCAGGATGGCGATCACCGCGATCACCACCAAGATTTCCACTAGCGTGAACCTCTTCGCCTGTCGTTCGCTCATGTCGTTGTCCCTCTGTAAAGGTGGAAGCGCCCTCATTCTGGTAAAGCGCCGGCGATTTGTCCGTCGAAATACTCCACGGTCAGCACTTCGCGCCCTCTTAGCCAACCGGCGTGGCCGTCGGCATAGCCTAGCGTGAACCCGTGGTTGTGCCGATGTCCGATGAACGAGTCGCGGTTTGCGTAACTACGGATGTTGCTATAATGTCCCCCGGCGCCCGGTTCCCCATGCCCGTCGCAGATGGTGCCGTCGTAGAGTAGCATCGTGGCGGAGGGGCTGATGAATTTCGACAGGTACCCCGTGTGCAGCACTGGCAGGCCGTAGGCGAAATAGTAGCCGCCGTCCCCGTGGGGGCTGAAGGCGGCGTCGACTTTCGACATCGACGGGCAATGGTAGAAGCGTAGCTTCTGGACGCTGGTGAACGGCGCCACGTAGCCGCCTTCCAAGTTGGCCGGGTTGCCTTCGATGTTGCCGTTGAAGATGAGCCGCCCCATGTAGGGGGACTGCCAGTGCGGGAAGGCGTACGGGGTGGATAGGCCGTTCGGGGCGTTGCAGGGATAGTGGGTGTTGTAGTCGTTGGCGTAGAGCTGCATCACCAGGCCCATCTGCTTCAGATTGGAGATGCATTGGATCTCCAGCGCTTTGTCCTTGGCTTTGCGCAACGCCGGCAGCAACAACGCCGCCAGGATGGCGATCACCGCGATCACCACCAACATTTCCACCAGCGTGAAGCCCGTCGCCCGTCGTTTCGCCATGTCGTCTACCTCGCCACTTTTGTGTGCTCTCGGTATAGATTCTAACGGAAAACGCGGCGTTGTCAATGCCTTCCGTGTAAAATAAGCGACCATGATGTGCACTATTTATGCACCATGTGGGCGCGGCGCGACCGGCCGGGGAGGGGGGAGGAATTTCGTTACTTGACGAAGGCCGCGACGGCCCAGAGCCCGGCGGCGAAGGCGAGGAACAGCGGCGCCAGCCACGGCGGCAGGGAACGGCGGAACAGTCCGCGGACTTCCCCGAGCAAGGTTCCCGTCGGACAGAGGAAGCGGCACCAGCAGCGCGGCACGAACGCTGAGACCAGCAGGAACGCCAGCGCCAGAAACAGCGTCGGTCCGGCGAAGACCTTGAACGCCGCGAACGGCTCGAAACTCGACGCACCCATCCCCGCCAGCGCCACCGCCGCGCCCGCCGCCAAGAGGAACCCCAGCCGGGTGAATTTGGCCGCTTTCTGGACTTTCGCCGACACCGCGGGGCGCTTGAGCGGCAGCCGCGCCAGCAACGCTTGGGCCGCGCCGTAAGGGCAGACATGGACGCAGTGGAACGAGCGTCCCGTCGACAGCTCCAGCGCCAAGACGATCACTGCCAGCGCCAGCAACAGCCCCAGTGACGGACCGCCGCAAGTCCAGCGGCAGAACAGCTCCAGCGACAAACAGAGCCCCGAGGCGAAGCCCAGGAAGCCCACCGACGCCAGCATGGTCGCCCAATAGCCCCAGCCTCCCGACCGCTTCTGGAAGAACAGGAAGACGGCGGCGGTCAGATACAAGCACAGCCCCAGGGCCGTCCAGGAGAACGTTGGCTTGAAAGGGACGGGCTGGGCGGCGATGGCGGCTTTCTCGCCCGCGGCGGCCAGCGTCGCCTCGAAGGTTCCGATGATGGCCTTGGAGCTGTAGGTGGCGCCGCTGACGGTGTCGACATGTTTTTTTGCGGCGGCGGCGGAGCCCAGGGCGTCCCAGCTGGAAAGCAGTTTGGCGGCTTTGACGAGGTCGAGGAACTCCGGGGTCTCGGAGTTGGGCAGCAAGGCGACGGCGCGCAGTTTCCCGTCCGGGCCGAAGCCGAGGAGCAAGGGGGTGGGGCCGCTGTAGCCCTGGAGGGGGGCGGTCAGCTCCGGGGAGTGGAGCAGCGTCCCGAGCGGCGTTCCGTGGGCGTCGGCGACTATGTAGAGCCCTTTGCCAGCCGGGGACACGGCGGCGGCGGTCGGGAAGACCTCCCGCGCCGCCTCGACGCTGAACGGGGTCGCCCCGACGGTCGGGGCGGGCGTTTCCCGCGAGGCTCGGACCGCCAGGAAGAAGAACAGCAGTCCGGCCAGCGTCGCCGCGCCGCCCAGAAGCCGTCGGAGGCCGGTGTTGGGTTTCATCGCTTCCATGTCAAGACCATAGCTTGGACTGTCGGATTATTCAAGCCGCTTGTCCCCGTCGCTGGACACCGTCGCCCAGTCGAGGTTCCAGGGTAGGGCGTAATCATTCTCGGAGAGTTTGAACACATGGTCGGCGCAGCACAGCACCGCTCCGGCGGCGATGTTGGCGGCGGGGTAGGTTTTTCGGAAGGCGGAGAGGCCGCGGGTGTTGTCCCGAGAAGGGCGGGCGGTCAATTTGATCTCCACCGGGAATAGCGTCCCGTCCCGTTCGAGAAGCAGATCCACCTCCGCCCCGCCATGGGAACGCCAATGGTAGAGGTTTGGAGGAAAGGGCATGAGGGCGCACTGCCGCCGGATCTCGTTCACCGCCATGGTCTCGAAAAGGGCGCCGACCAGCGGATGGGCGGCCAGGGCCGCGGGGGAGCTGACCGCCTGGGCGGAACAGGCGAGCCCGGTGTCCCCGAAGTAACCTTTCGCCTTGCCGCTGATCCGCTTGAGGGTGTTGCTGTGGTATGGGGGGATTTCGGCCCATTGGTAGGTGCCCCGCAACAGGGCGAGCCAGGCTTGCGCGCTCTTTGGTGACAAGCCGATGTCCCTGCCGAGCTGGGAGTAGTTGACTTCCTGGGCGGTGAGCGCGGCCGCGAGCTGGAAGAAGCGGCCGAACTGCTGATGGTCATGGAGGTCGCATAACAGCCGAACGTCCCGCTCGATGTAGGTCTGGCGATACGACTGGTGGAAATGGCGCAGGTTTTCGAGCGAAACCGTTGTGGCGTCGGGCAAGGCCCCGCGGAAAATCCGTTCATAAACGCTCTCCCGGTGCCCCACCGCCGCCCGTCCAACCATGTTGGGCGGGCTGAGCATCCAGTCTTCGAGCCAGGGGCGGCGCGGGGCGGGGTAGCCAGCCAGCTCGACGGCGTTGAACCCGGATAGTTCCAACAGCACGGCGCGTCCGGCGAGGCTCTCGGAGATGTTTTTGAGGACCTGCCATTGCTGGTTGCCCGTGAGCAGAAAACGCCCAGGGCGCTTGGCCGCGTCCACCCTGCGCTTCAGGGCCGCCACCAGCTCGGGAGCGTATTGCACCTCGTCCAAGATCAAGGGCTCCCGGTGGTTGTCCAGGAAAAGTTCCGGCTCCCTCCTGGCGTTCTCGACGTCAATACTTGGGTCGAAGACGACATAGTCGCCCTGGTCCGCGAACAAATGCCGCAGCAACGTGGTTTTGCCGACTTGCCGCGCCCCCGTGACGATGACCACGGGGAATTCCTCGAACAAGGAGAGGAGGCGGCCGCTCAGTTGCCGGTATACATAGCGCATGGCATTACTCCGAGATTTCTTGAAAGTTTATACCGCCGCTCCTAGATTTCAAGTTTCTTTACGGAGAATGCGTCCACGACGTCCCGGAAGCCAATCAGGAAATTGGCGTTTCCGGGGAAAACGGCCCGAGGCGAAAGGGCGTTGACGTCAGCCGCCGCAGCACTTCTTGTATTTCTTGCCGCTGCCGCAGGGGCAGATGTCGTTACGTCCGACCTTGGGGATGTTGCGGCGGTAGCTGCTGGGGCCCTCGATGGCCTGGCCCATGGCTTGGAGCTCCTCCTGGCTCATGTTGCCGAGCTGTTGGGAGATGGTGGCGGTGGCCGAGGACGAGGACGTCGAGGTGCCGCTGGACATGGTCTCCATGGGCTGGTCGAACTGGCCGATCTCGCGGTGCACCATGTTCTGGGGGAGCGTCGCGATCAAGCGCTCGAAGGCCGCGAGGCTGGTGGCGGAGCGGAAGAGGTTCGAGAGGATCGCCTGGTTCATCTCTCCAACCATGGACTCGAACAAGGTGTAGGCCTCCTGCTTGTACTCCACCAGGGGGTCTTTCTGGGCGTAGGAGCGCAAGGAGATGCCGGTGCGCAGGTTGTCCATGTTGTAGAGGTGCTCCTGCCAGATGCGGTCGAGGGCGTCGAGGATGATCTGGCGCTCCAGCCAGCGGAGGGACTCGGGGTCCTCAAGGCTCTCCTTGGCGGCGTAGGAGTCGGCGATTTTCTTGACCAGGGCGTCCCGGAGGGGGACGATGTCCTTGAGCGCCCCGGAGGGTGTGAGGAAGGGGCGGACGTCCTTATCGCCGAAGCCGAGGGGGAAGGTGAGGTTGAGCCATGCGAGGAGGCCGGAGAGGTCGAAACGCTCGTCCTTGCTGCCCTGGGTCTCGGCGGCCATGCGGACGCGTCCGTCGATCTCGTCGTCGATGAGGTTGAAGAGCATGTCCTTGGGCGTGTCGGTGAGCAACGCCTCTTTGCGGAGGCCGTAGATGACCTCGCGCTGCTTGTTCATGACGTCGTCGTATTCGAGGGTGCGCTTGCGGATGGCGAAGTGCTGCTGCTCGACGCGTTTCTGGGCGGTGCCGATGGAGCGGTTGAGGAGGGGGTGCTGGAGCTCCTCGCCCTCCTCGAGCCCGAGGCTGCTCATGACCTTGGCGATCTTGTCGGAGCCGAAGAGGCGCATGAGGTTGTCCTCGAGGGAGATGTAGAACTTCGAGGAGCCGGGGTCGCCCTGGCGGGCACAACGGCCGCGGAGCTGGCGGTCGATGCGGCGGGAGTCGTGGCGCTCGCTGCCGATGACGTGGAGGCCGCCGAGATCGGCGACGCCCTCGGAGAGTTTGATGTCGGTGCCGCGGCCGGCCATGTTGGTGGCGACGGTGACGGCGCCGCGCTCGCCGGCGCGGGCGACGATGTCGGCCTCGAACTGGTGGTTCTTGGCGTTGAGCACGCTATGGGGGATGTTACGGCGTTTGAGCATGCGGCTGAGGACCTCGGAGACGTCGACCGAGACGGTGCCCAACAGCACGGGCTGGCCTTTCTGGTGGCATTGCTCGACCTCGTCGACGATGGCCTTGTACTTCTCGCGCTTGGTCTTGTAGATGCAGTCGTTGTGGTCTTTGCGCTGGATGGGGCGGTTGGTGGGGATGACCACGACGTCGGCCTTGTAGGTCTGGTGGAACTCGTGGGCCTCGGTCTCGGCGGTGCCGGTCATGCCGCCCATTTTCTTGTACATGCGGAAGTAGTTCTGGATGGTGATGGTGGCGAAGGTCTGGGTCTCGCCCTCGATGACCACCTCCTCCTTGGCCTCGAGCGCCTGGTGGAGGCCCTCGCTGAAGCGGCGTCCGGGCATGAGGCGCCCGGTGTGCTCGTCGACGATGACCACCTTGTTCTCCTGGACGACGTAGTGGACGTCCTTCTCGTAGAGGCAATAGGCGCGGATGAGCTGGGAGATGTTGTGGATGCGCTCGGCCTTCTGGCCGAACATCTCCTGGAACTCCTGTTTGCGCTTGATCTTCTCGGGGGCGGAGAGGCTGGCGTCGGCGTCGATGTCGTGGAGGGTGCCGAGCATGTCGGGGAGGACGAAGGCGTCGGGGTCGCCGGGGCTGATCTCGGTGCGGCCCTTCTCGGTGAGGTCGGCCTCGTGGCTGCGCTCGTCCATGGAGAAGTACATCTCTGCCTGGATCTCCTGGAGGAGGCCGCGGTTCTGGTCGCTCTTGATGTGCATCTCGACCTTCTCGAGCTGGCGGAGGATGTTGCCGTCCTCGAGGAGGCGCATGAGCTGGCGGTGTTGGGGCATGCCCATGCGGACGCGGGCGAGGTCGAGCAGCGCCTCGTTCAGATCCTCGGGCGCGGCGTCGGGGTTGGTGACGACTTTCTTGGCGCGGTCGGCCATCTCGGCGCAGAGCAAATTCTGCTTCCTGACGAGGGCGTCGACCATGGGCTTGAGGGTGTCGTACTGGTGGGTGGAGACGGCGGAGGGCCCGGTGATGATCAAAGGGGTCCTGGCCTCGTCGATGAGGATGGAGTCGACCTCGTCGATGATGGCGAAGTAGTGGTCGCGCTGGACGAGCTGGTTCTTGTCCTGGGCCATGCCCATGTCGCGGAGGTAGTCGAAGCCGAACTCGCTGTTGGTGCCGTAGGTGATGTCGAGGCCGTAGGCCTCGCGGCGCTCGGTGGGGGTCATGTCGTGCTGGATGCAGCCGACGCTGAGGCCGAGGTAACGGTAGACGGCGCCCATCCACTCGGAGTCGCGGAGGGCGAGGTAGTCGTTGACGGTGACCAGTTGGCAGTTGCGGCCGCTGAGGGCGTTGAGGTAGAGGGGCAGCGTGGCGACGAGGGTCTTGCCCTCGCCGGTGGCCATCTCGGCGATGTTGCCCTCGTGGAGGACGATGCCGCCCATCATCTGGGTGTCGTAGGGGACCATGTCCCAGACCAGGTCATGCCCGCAGACCGAGATGGTGGTGCCTTTCATGCGGCGGCAGGCGTTCTTGACCACGGCGAAGGCCTCGGGCAGCAGGCTGTCGATGGTCTCGCCCTTGACGACGCGTTCCTTGAACTCGACGGTTTTGGCCTTGAGCTGCTCGTCGCTGAGGTCGCGCAGCGCCTCCTCGCAGCGGTTGATCTTGTCCACGATCGGGCGCAACCGTTTGACGTCGCGCTGTGATTTCGTCCCGAACAGGGTCTTAAGAATGGAGCTGATCATGTTGTTGCCTTAAAAGGGTTTCGGGCCGGAGGCCCGGGTTTCATTTCGACCCCGGGGTGTCCAGCGGCAAGTTTTTGGCGCAGAGGGGGCAAGCGGCGGGCTCGAAGGTCTCGAGGTCGAGCTTGGTGAGGCTGTGGACGGGGACGTCGAAGCTGGCGGCGCCGCCGCTACGGTCGACGACGACGGCCACGCCCACGACCTCGGCGCCGAAGCTCCGGGCCAGGTCGATGGTTTGCTGGACCCGGCCGCCACGGGTGATGACGTCCTCGGCGACGACCACCTTCTCTCCGGGGCGCAGGACGAAGCCGCGGCGCAGCACCAGGTTGTCGTTGTCCTTCTCGGCGAAGATGTTCTTCACCCCCAGGGCCCGGGCCATCTCGTAGCCGACGAGCATCCCGCCCAGGGCGGGGGAGATAACGGTCTCGACTTTCAGCCCGGCGAAGCTTTTGGCCAGCTCGGCGCAAATCCTCGCGGCGATCTCCGGCCACTGGAAAACCAGCGCCGCCTGGAAAAAACGGTTGCTATGCAAGCCGCTGCGCAGTTTGAAGTGCCCCGTGAGCAACGCCCCGGTCTGCTCCAGCATGCCGACTATCTCTTTCTGCTCCATATGTCGTGTCCCCTATGAATTGTGGTTTACCGGGGCGTCATGACCCCGAACCGTGCAATATAGCGCCTAACCGCGCGAATTACAGCCCGCTTGACATGATTCCGCCTTCCGGGCATTGAAATTTCGTGGACTGGATTTATGGTTGAAATACGTAGCGTGATAGCTGGGAGCGATATTTGCCATGGATAGGGCCAACTGCCTGAGTTGCGGAAGCCTGCTTGACGTCTCCGACGCCGAGCCGTTCTCGTCTTGTGTCTGCGGCGCCTGCGGGGCGAAATTCATCATCCCGCTGGTGCTGGGCAACCTGCAGATCTACAGCCTCTTGCGCGACTTCGGCTGCGTCAGCTCCCACGAGGGTTACGACTCCACCACCGGCCGCGACGCGCTGATCTATTTGCTCAAGACTGAACTGCCCGACCAGCCGCGTTGGCGGAAGCTGTTGGAGGACGAGGTGGAGCGGTTCGCGCGCTTCAAGCGGCCGAACCTCTACCCGCTCTTCGGCCATGGCGAGGCGGAGGGGGTCTTTTACTACACCGCCCCCCTGGCCGACGGGGTTTTCCTGGACAAATACGTCAACGGTCCGGACCGCCGCCCTTTCAAGGTGGACACCGTGGTCGAGTTCGCGTTGAACCTCGCTAAGTCGATGGCCGAGGCCCATCTGGAAGGCTGGGAGCACCACGATCTCTGTCTGGAGAACATCCACATCGATGTCGGGCAGCAGTTGCGGGTTCACAACTTCACCGCCGCCAGGATGCGCTACTTCTACGAGTGGGAGAACCAGCTGGAATCCAGCGTCTCGCCCTATTTCATCAGCCCGGAGAAGGCCGAGGCCAAGCCCGAGGGGCCCGCGGGCGACGTGTTCAGCTTCGGCGTGCTTTTCTACTACTTGCTCACCGGCCAGTACCCCTTCCAGAGCGACAACGACCTGGTGACCATCTATAGCCGCACCCTCGGCGTCGCCGAGCCGGGCACTAAGGCCGCCTCCCCCTACCACGTCCTCATCAACCCCAAGGCCGTCCAGCGCAAGGAGCCGCAGCCGCCGCGCGCGCTCCGCAAAAAAGTTCCGCTGGAAGCCAGCGACCTGGTTATGACCATGCTGCGCCCGCTTCCGGAGGAGCGCCCGGATTTCGCCGGGATCGTCGCCGTCCTGGAGCGGCTCATGGTCCCCGCCGCGGCGGAGCCCGGCCACGGCGTCACCGACTCGATCTCCATCCCGATCATGAAAAACCTTTCCGGCGCCGACAACTTCCTTGGCGAGGGCGTCCGCGGCAGACGCAAGCAATGGATGCGTTTCGGCTGAGCCCATCCGGACGCCCCGCGCAAAAAACGCGTTTGACTATTGAAAACCTCGGCGCGTTATGATAAAATTTGTTCTGTTAGGTGAAAACACGCGGCAGGATTGCGCCCTTTCGTAGGAGTGGCCCTGTGGTCATGCGTTTTTTTTGTGCTGGCGACGCGTAGTTTTTATGATGGCATTTGCTACAATCCGGCCCGTGGGGGCGGCGGCTGGATGGGGAATGGAAAAATTCAAGACTCAACCAATTTGGGGATATCTGTATGAGAATTATGGCGGCTCGGGCGTGCGTGGCGGTTTTGTGTTGCTGGGGGATGGAAATAGAGCTCCGGGCGCAGTCGGCCTCGGTCACGGCGGACGGGGCGGCGGCCAACGCCAACGCCATGCTTGATGTCCAGTCCCCGGCGACGGGCGCGGGCAAAGGTTTCCTCGCCCCCAGAGTCACCGAAGCCCAACGCAACCTCTCCGACGCCTCCCTCGCCGGCGGTCTCCTCAACGACCAAGGCGACTTGCGCGGCGGTGCTGCCAAGGGGCTCTTGGTCTATCAGACGGACGGGGAAAAACCCGGCTTCTACTACAACTCCAGCGCCACCGCGACCCCCGCCTGGAAAGCCCTCGCCCCCGACGGCGTGACCAAGGTTGTCGCCGGAACCGGCCTCGACGGCGGCGTCATCACCGATTCCGGGACCATCTCGGTCAAGTTCGGAGCGGACTCCGGCTTCGTCGCCGCCGGCGATGACAGCCGCTTCTTTACCCCTGACCAGAAGGCCGCCGCCACCCGCGAGGCGTCTTCCTCGCAGTCCGGCTTGCTCTCCGCCTCCGCCTGGGCCAGCTTCAACTCCAAGAGCTCCCTGGCTTTGGGCGAGACCAGCTCCACCGCCTACTACGGCGACAAGGGCAAGACCGCCTACGACGAACGCGGCACCTGGAACGGCTCCGCCGCCAAGCTCGACGCCGCCACCGGTCGGGTTAGCCTCGGGCTCGGCTCCGCCGCCACGACCGCCGCCGCCGCCTACGCCACCGCCGCCCAGGGCGCGAAGGCCGACTCCGCCGCGCAAAAGGCCGCCAACTTGGCCGACCTCGCCGACAAAGCCTCCGCCCGGACGAGCCTCGGGCTCGGCTCCGCCGCCACGACCGCCGCCGCCGCCTACGCCACCGCCGCCCAGGGCGCGAAGGCCGACTCCGCCGCGCAAAAGGCCGCCAACTTGGCCGACCTCGCC
>Ga0209467_1000343_pt1 | contig 73496 bp, 62 predicted proteins | sample Higcelwee11metaG_FD_187175 | JGI IMG/M metagenome (GOLD analysis project Ga0209467, IMG submission 187175) | Freshwater pond sediment microbial communities from the University of Edinburgh, under environmental carbon perturbations - High... | ecosystem: Environmental > Aquatic > Freshwater >...
ATTCAGCTGGTAACTAAAAATCCTGTCTGGGATTATTCCCGGACAGGATAAATGAGCAAAATTAACGGTCATGGATTGCAGGCAGGATGCGGTCATACAGGCTGAGCAGCGACATGATTATGCTTGTTTAGCTATTAATGAGATTATCAAAGACTCATATGGAGAAGTTGTTACTATTAATCGAATTGAAGATGAAAGCGAGATTATTGTAAATATAATTAACAAAATTAATAAGTTTACAACTAAGATAGTATTCCCTGATGAATATAAAAGAGCTTTTCCACAAGTTATGATTGTAAATGAAGGATTAATAATAAAGTATCCTGCCGATAATGTTTTTATGAAGAGATTTCTTAAATATGATAGTTATATAGTAAATCTTATTACCAGTGGTGATGGATTTACTAAGGCATATCAAATGCCATATCAAATGCCATATCAAATGCCATATTGGTAGTCTGTTGAAACCATCGTTATCAACAAGTCATTTCAGATTTTTCTCGTTAACCAGCTGTTGCCATAGTCCAGATGCACCTATAAAACATAATTCTCACAATCAAATACAGCATGATTTTTATTCTGGTAAAAAATGTGTTATATTTAAGACGTAATTTAAATTTAGGAGCTGATGCTGTGAAAAAAGTTATTAGTCTATTTATAAACATCTTAGCATTAGTATTAATGCTTGCGATAATATTTTTTGCTATAGGTATGTTTGAGCTGAATTGGTTTCCTGAATTAAGTTTTCTACCTCGATGGATAATTACCATTATATCAGTAATTATTGGTTTTTATTTAATAGAAGAGATGCAACGGGCAGGTAGTAATAAAATCAGACAACAACAAGATTGTATAATCACAAATACAAAAGAAACTATAATTACAACCGCAGTTGTTCAAACAGATACATCCACATATTCTCCACATCCTGAAACAATAATCCAAGAAACAGAGGCAGAAAAGGCACAGAGGCTTCTAAATAACTATTGGAGGAAACGGAAGGATAAGGAGGAAATTGGCAGGGATTACGAAAGGTTTATCGGGTGGACATTTGAATGTGCAGGATATAAGGTTCAATACAATGGAATAGAGAAGAAGCTGGAAGACGGAGGAATTGACCTTATATGTAGAAATGGAAAAACAATAGATATTGTTCAATGTAAGAACTGGGCTAAAGAGAAAATTGTCCATGAAAAGCACATAAATCAGTTGTACGGGGCTTTTCAATCCTATAAGATTGAGAATAACATAAATGATTCATGTAAAGCTAAAGCGGTATTCATAACCTCGGCAGAGGCTTCAGAAACAGCAAGAAGAGTGGCAAACAACCTATGTGTAGAATTGATTGAGGGGAAACTGATGGATACCTCCTATCCCTGTATCAAATGCAATATTTCAAGTACTGGAGAGAAGATATATCATCTTCCTTTCGATGCCCAGTATGATAGGACAAAGATAACAAAGAAAGAGGAATGTTATGTTAAGACTATAGAAGAAGCTGAAAAATTGGGATTTAGAAAGGCAAATTAACTTTTCATTGTACATATATAAACAAAGAGACAAGTCTTTAAGTATAAGACTTGTCTCTTTTAGAGTTCAGATAACATATGTAATCCTTTCTTTGGCTATAATTTTCTCAATGAGTTTATCTACTATTGTTTATGCTGATAATAGTAAAGACTATAAGGTGAACTTAATAAAAGGAAATAAAAGAAGAGTATATTTTTCAACTATTGCCTATTATCCGTGACATATTCGATGTATTCCTGCAATAAGCTTGGTTATTGATATAAATTGGATGGAGTATGGAGACATATATTCTGAGATTTTAAGATATTCACCTATTTTTATTTAGTGAGGAAAACTTATTTAATCTTGCTGTAAATACTACGACATACCTCGCAGACAAAATAAGTTACGATAATATCAAAAATATAGATGTCAAGACGGAAATTTATTTTCAGTAGATTATGAGGTAAAAAAAACACTAGTCTGTTACTAGGTGCAACTTTACTCATGTATAAAAAAAAGTCAAATGGTAAACCAAAGCTATGTATGATATCATTAGTTTTCATAACATCAAGAAAGATACTTAAAATAGGCAATAATACGCTTATTAGAAGTATTTTTTTGTTAATATACATTATTTCTACACTCTCCTTAAATTATGTATGGATATAAATTGAAGATTAGTTGACATATGGAAATATATAAAGTAAAATACATTTGTATCAAATTATACCAAATTGTGAGGAGGATGTAAATTGAAAAACAAAAGAATTCTTAAAACAGTCGTATCTTTAGTCTGCATTTTATCATTACTTGTATGCTCTGCGTATGCAGATACTAGTAATAGTAAAGATGAGGAAAATGTAAAAAATCAGCTTAAGCAATTAGAGAACAAGTATAATGTTAAATTTATTGAACCTACTAATAATGATGAAACTTTAAAATTTGATTCAGTAGAAGAATTTGAGAAATTTCTGCAAACAATAAAGCATGATACTACTACTTATAATTTAACTATTAATCCTAGCAATAATCATGCAATTATGAATGGTGATTTTACTCAGTTAACAACTTATAACGATTGTGATACTATTACATGGTGGGCACCATTTAGCGGTTGGGGTATGACTGGGCTAGCATGTTGGCACAATGTTGCTTTTGACTATGTGTATCAATATGTAAACAGCAAACCTCAGTTTGTATCTGTTTCTAATATTAACTCTTACTTATCTGGAATTAATGTAACTTGGTGGGATCAAACAAATTCATCCTATAATATTACTACTACAACTAATACTAATGATACAGCAAAGATAAAAGTGGTTGGGAGATATGTACTGGGAGTAGAAATCAACGGTTTTACAATCGGAGCAGTAATTTCAGGCACTTGGAATTGTTCTTTAAAATTAGTTCCGTAACCTATATTTTACGATTGGAATAGGGGCTGTATCATAAGTCCAAAAAGTAATTTTTACATTATAATTCAAAAGTAAAACAAAAAGGAACCTTTCACCTATGAGTATGGTGGAAGGTTCCTTTTTTGTATCTGATTTTAAGGTAAAGGGTTAGTTGAATATTTTTAATGAGATATGAAACAACCCCAATTAAAAAAGCCTCCTGTACCGGCGTTGTGAACCGGACAGGAGGCTTCTTCGCTATTCTGGCATAACCTGTTCCACAGTATCACTTACAATAATAAGTGGATTTTTATCGTTTCCGGCAAATACGCTTACTGACATTGACAGGATAAGGATCATTACTAAAAACAGGCTAATAACTGTTTTTTTCAAAGAAAAGCCCTCCTTTCCAATTGGGTTTATTTGCCTACAGCATGTACATGCGTATATTCGCCAGGCATCTTTCCAATTCCTTCTTGTAATCAGGGTTTTCTGATGAAGTGAATTTAATAAGCTTTACTACTACAGCCTCCAGCTCTTCCAGCATTTTTCCGTCTTTCGCGCCTGCTTTTGACAGTGAATCAATGTTTTCAATAATATAGCTCTTGTATACAGCATAGTCTTCTATATGGAAAAACATTTCTAGGAATTTGTCCAAGGCTTTTTCCGGCTCTCCCATCAATACTGAAATTTCCGTATAGGTTGTGAAATAATTAAAAAGCTTAGATTCATCTTTATTGTCCAGATATTTAAATGCCTTTTTTATATGCTTCAGCGCCTTATTATAGTCGCCTGCTGCCTTATAAAGCTCCGCTAGGTTATTGTATACTATGCTTTTATTGAAATAATCGTTCTTTCCAAATGTATCCAGTGCTTTATCATAGTACTCCAGGGCTTTGTCGAAATCCGACTGCAACTCATAATTTATGCCGATATTCATCAGAGCATTTCCTATTTCAATTTTTTCCTCAGCATATGAAAGTGCTTTCTCCAATGCTTTCTGCGCAAGCTCATATTCATTCAAGGGGGAAGCGTTAAGCAATATGCCGTACCTGTAATAATGAAGAAACAGTATATATTTATCCAATTCAGGAATATCCGGCAGCAGCTTTTCTACATACCTGTACTGGAACTCGGCCAATTTATGCTCATGTTCAAAAAAATAAATTAGTCCAAGCTCCGAGCTATAGGCGGCTACCAGATTCTTCCTCTTGATTTCCTCTGCTTTATTTATTGCCAGACGCAGCTTATCCCTGGCAAATGTCATGTTATTCCTGTAAAAATAATGCATGCCTATGGCACGGCACATTTTGACCGCATCAACTGTGAGTCCTTTGTCATCGCATTTGTTTTTGAGCAGCCGCAATATGTCGATGTCTTTTTCTTCGTTGTACTTTTTTATATTTTGTGACACATATTCCACCATAGCTGTTAGCTTCTCGCTATCCATTTCACATATGGCACGTTCTGTCATTCCGATTTTACTAATAAATAATGTCAATGATTCCACTCCTTGTTTATAATGTATTTTGTTGTATATTATACTACATATTACCACACAACAGAATATTTTTCGGCAGACAAATCTTTACATACTTATACAAGACTATACATGGTTTTCTTTTACTGCGGCTTTTTTATCAGTCTGTGGCTTTCAATGAAAGTCTTTTTATATTTACAGTCTTTTTTATAATTACTGTTGACATGGAATGGTATAAATTATAGAATAGATACGAACAAACGTTCTAAGGGTTTGCTGGAAATTAGTGAAAGCCCTCAGATATTATATTTATGTAAACCAATGCCGTTATGGTATAATTCTAATATATATTTAATTAAGTAGGTGTTAGTATGGATAAATTTAAGCTTGTATCGGACTACAAGCCTACTGGGGATCAGCCGGAGGCGATTGACAAACTGGTGAAAGGAGTACTTGCAGGGGACAGGTATCAGACCCTGCTTGGGGTAACGGGTTCAGGCAAGACCTTTACCGTTGCTAATGTTATTGAGACGGTTCAGAAACCGACTCTTGTGCTGGCGCACAATAAAACACTGGCTGCACAGCTTTGCAGCGAGTTTAAGGAATTTTTTCCGGATAATTGTGTGGAGTATTTCGTTAGCTATTACGATTATTATCAGCCGGAAGCTTATGTTGCACGTTCTGATACCTATATAGCAAAAGAAGCGGATATAAATGATGAGATTGATAAGCTCAGACACTCGGCAACTGCTGCGCTGTTTGAGAGAAGAGATGTCATTATCGTAGCCAGTGTCTCCTGTATATATGGTCTTGGAGACCCTGAAGACTATAAGTCACTTGTGCTTTCCTTGAGGAAAGGGATGGTCAAGGATAGGGACGAGGTTTTAAGGAAGCTTATTGACATCCAATATGACAGAAATGATATAAACTTTGTGAGAGGAACGTTCAGGGTAAGAGGAGATATAGTTGATATTTTTCCTGCTGCTTCTTCTGACAAGGCGATCAGAGTTGAATATTTCGGTGATGAAATAGAAAGAATCCTTGAGATAGAATCATTGACCGGTAAAATTTTGGGAGAGAGGCAGCATGTTTACATATATCCGGCTTCTCACTTTGCTACTACCCAGGCTAAGCTGGAGGCTGCAATAAAGACTATTGAAGCAGAGCTTTCAGAGCGGGTAAAGGAATTGAAGGAGCAGGATAAGCTGCTGGAAGCGCAGCGACTTTTGCAAAGAACTAATTATGATATAGAGATGATGAAGGAAGTAGGTTACTGTTCCGGGATAGAGAACTATTCAAGACATATTAGCGGCAGACCCCCGGGAAGTGCGCCCTTCACGTTATTGGACTTTTTCCCGGAAGATTATCTTCTGGTAGTTGATGAATCACATGTTTCTATACCTCAGGTCAGGGGCATGTACTTTGGAGACAGAGCCAGGAAGGAGTCTCTTGTTGAGTATGGTTTCAGATTACCTTCTGCTTATGACAACAGACCTCTGGATTTTGAAGAATTCGAGCAGCGCCTTAATCAGGTAATTTGTATAAGTGCTACACCGGCCAAGTATGAGCTTGAGAGAAGCACTCAAGTAGCTGAGCAGATTATAAGGCCTACCGGATTGGTGGACCCGGAGATAGAAGTTAAGCCGGTAAAGGGACAGATAGACCATCTCATTGGGGAGATACGGGAGAGGGTTGAGAAGAACCAAAGAATTCTGGTTACTACTCTTACGAAAAAAATGGCTGAGGACTTGACCACATATATGAAGGAATTGGATATAAGAGTCCGATATCTGCATTCAGAGATTTTAACAATGGAGAGAATGAAGATACTTAGAAGCCTTAGACTGGGCGAGTTTGACGTACTTGTAGGCATAAATTTGCTCAGGGAGGGCCTGGATCTTCCGGAGGTATCGCTTGTTGCCATACTTGATGCCGATAAGGAAGGATTTTTAAGGTCGGAAACCTCTCTGATACAGACAGTCGGCAGAGCCGCCAGAAATGTGGAGGGGAAGGTAATAATGTATGCTGATAAAATTACCGACTCCATGAAGAGGGCTATAAGTGAAACCAATAGAAGAAGAAAAATACAGATGGACTATAATGAAAAGCATGGGATTGAGCCGCAGACCATAATAAAGGCGATACATGATATAATTGAAGCTACTACTGTTACTGAGGAGTCTGCAATGTACGGGGTGAAGCAGGATATAGAACATCTCAGGAAAGAGGACATTGTAAGATTGATATCTGCCCTGGAGGAAGAAATGAAGGACTGTGCAAGAGCTATGCAGTATGAACGGGCGGCAGAGCTCAGAGATAAAATAATTGAGCTTAGACAGAAGGTCAAGAAATAAGAGGTGCAGAATGGTTAAAGATAAAATCATTATTAAGGGTGCCAGGGAGCATAACCTTAAAAACATAGATATTGAAATACCAAGGGACAAATTTGTAGTAATCACAGGTCTTAGCGGCTCCGGTAAATCTTCTCTTGCCTTTGACACTATATATGCTGAGGGGCAGAGGCGCTATGTTGAGTCTCTATCCGCCTATGCGAGGCAGTTTTTAGGACAGATGGAGAAGCCGGATGTGGATTATATAGAGGGTCTATCTCCTGCCATATCTATAGATCAGAAGGCTGCCAACAGGAACCCCCGTTCCACGGTAGGTACTGTAACAGAGATATATGACTATCTGAGGCTTCTTTTTGCAAGGATAGGAACCCCTCATTGCCATATCTGCGGTAAAGAAATATCACAGCAGACAGTGGATCAGATGGTTGATTATATCAAAGCTCTTGAGCCGGGAACTAAGCTACAGCTTCTTGCCCCGGTTGTCATAGGGAAGAAGGGGGAGCACCAGAAGCTTCTGGAGGATATAAAAAAGAGCGGATATGTGAGGGCAAGAATTGACGGTGAGACTGTAGACCTTAATGACGAAGTAAAGCTGGAAAAGAATAAGAAACATACCATAGAAGTAATTGTTGATAGAATCGTTGTCAAGGAAGGCGTAAGCAAAAGGCTGACAGACTCTTTGGAGACAGTGCTGAAGCTTTCAGGGGGGACGGTACTTATAGATATAATTGGCAAGGAAGAAAGGCTGTTCAGCCAGAATTTCGCATGTGTGGATTGTGGAATCAGCATAGAAGATCCTGCACCCAGAATGTTCTCCTTCAACAGCCCCTTTGGTAAATGTCCTGTGTGTGATGGTCTGGGCGAACTGCGTAGGATGGACCCGGAGCTTGTTATACCCGACAGGTCAAAATCTATAGCTGAAGGAGCTATAGAGCCATGGAGGAACTTTGATGAGGATAGCTGGTATTATAACATATTAGAGGCAGCAGCCAGGCACTATGGATTCAGCATGGACATCCCTGTCTGTGAACTGGATGACAAGATAATAGATATTTTGTTGAATGGCAATGGCGGAGAAAAGATAAAAGTCAGATATGAGAGAGAGTATGGCAAGGGAGAAGTTATGGTGTCAATCGAAGGAGTTTTGAACAACCTTGAAAGACGCTATAAGGAAACCAAGTCTGACTATATGAGGAATGAAATAGAAAAATACATGTCTTCCATACCTTGTCCCGAATGTAAGGGAACCAGACTCAGAAAGGAAAGTCTTGCGTTTACGATAGGTGGGCTTTCAATTGCTGAGGTATGTGACATGTCTGTTTATAAAATAAAAGATTTTTTTGATGAAGTTAAGCTTACAGAAAAGCAGAAGTTGATCTCAAAGCTGGTTTTAAAGGAAGTAAAGAGCCGCCTGGAATTCCTTCTGGATGTAGGATTGGAGTATCTTACACTCTCACGCACGGCTGGAACCTTATCAGGCGGTGAGGCGCAGAGAATAAGGCTTGCAACCCAGATAGGCTCAAGTCTTGTCGGGGTGTTGTATATACTTGATGAACCCAGTATAGGACTTCACCAGAGGGATAACGACAAGCTGTTAAAGACACTCCGCAATCTTACAAACATAGGCAATACACTTCTGGTAGTCGAGCACGACGAGGATACGATGTATGCTGCTGATTATATTATAGATGTAGGGCCCGGGGCTGGAGTCCACGGAGGACAGATAGTAGCAGCAGGGCCGCTGGATACTATACTGGCCTGCGAGGAATCCGTCACAGGGCAGTACCTGAGCGGTAAAAAGGTAATCCCAGTACCGTCCGGGAGAAGAAAACCCAATGGGAAATGGTTGGAAATAAAAGGGGCAAATGCGAATAACCTTAAAAATCTGGATGTTAGAATACCCCTCGGGGTATTCACCTGTGTGACAGGTGTGTCCGGTTCCGGAAAAAGTAGTCTGGTAAATGAGATACTTTATAAGGAGCTTTCACATAAACTGTACGGCTCTAAGAGTAAAGCAGGGGAACATAAGGAAATCAAAGGACTGGAATATATCGATAAAGTTATCGACATTGACCAATCGCCGATTGGAAGGACACCCCGGTCTAACCCTGCTACTTATACCGGAGTTTTTGATATTATAAGAGAAGTGTTTGCTTCCACACCTGAGGCCAAAATGAGGGGCTATAAAAACGGCAGGTTCAGCTTCAACGTAAAAGGCGGAAGATGCGAGGCCTGCAAGGGCGATGGAATAATAAAGATAGAGATGCAGTTCCTTCCGGATGTGTATGTTCCCTGTGAGGTATGCAAGGGCAAGAGGTACAACAGGGAAACCCTGGAGGTAAGATATAAGGGTAAGAATATTTCGGAAGTTCTTGATATGACAGTTGAAGATGCGCTTGGATTTTTCGAGAATTTACCTAGAATAAAGAGGAAAATGGAGACATTATTTGATGTGGGCTTGGGCTATGTTAAACTCGGTCAGCCATCAACAGAACTGTCAGGAGGAGAGGCTCAGAGGATAAAACTGGCCTATGAGCTGTCCAAAAGGAGCACAGGCAAAACTGTCTATATATTGGACGAACCTACTACCGGCCTTCACATTGCTGACATACACAAGCTGCTGGGTATACTTGACAGACTTGTGGATGCAGGCAACAGCATAATCGTAATAGAACATAACCTGGATGTGATAAAAAGGGCTGATTATCTTATCGACCTGGGACCGGAAGGCGGAGACCGGGGAGGAACTATTGTAGGACAAGGCACACCGGAGGATATATGTAAAATTGGCGGATCATATACCGGACAATTTTTAAAAAAGATACTTGATAGGGATAGGAATAGATAGTAATACTGAAGAAGGATCAGCATTTGGTTCTTCTTCAGTTCTTTATTTAAGTGTAATTTAATGTATAATAAGTATAGACGCGAATGAACGAATAACACTGAATAAACGGCGGAGGAAAACAGTCATGTTATCTTTAGAAGATAAGCTTAAAAACCTTCCGGATAATCCGGGGGTATATATAATGCGTGATGAATATAATGAGATAATATATGTCGGTAAGGCAATAAACCTGAAAAACAGAGTGAGGCAGTACTTCCAATCCTCTAAGAACCAGCATCCCAAGGTTGCTGCAATGGTTGAGAGGATAAGGGATCTGGAGTATATCATAACTGACTCTGAGCTTGAAGCGCTTATATTGGAGTGCAATCTCATAAAAAAACACCGGCCCAAATACAATATAATGCTCAAGGATGATAAACAATATCCATATATAAAGATAACGGTAAATGAGGACTATCCCAGGCTGTTTACTGTGAGGGAAATAAAGAAGGATGGGGCTAAATATTTCGGACCTTATACCGATGTAACAGCAGTAAATAGAACTATTGAGCTTTTTAAAACCTTTTTTCCGATAAGGAATTGCAATAAAAACATTAATAAAATTATGGGCAAAGAAAGACCATGCCTCAATTATCATATAAAAAAATGCATTGCTCCATGTCAGGGAAACATCAGCAGAGAGCAATATATGGAGCATATCGAGTCAATTCTGATGATGCTGGAGGGAAAGCAGGAAGAGGTTTTGAAGCGGCTTGAGAATAAAATGCATGAGGCAGCAGAAATACTGGATTTTGAAAGGGCGGCAGAAATCAGGGATAATATGAATTCCTTGATAAAGATAGGAGAGAAGCAGAAAATTATATCCTCTGCATTGGTAGATCAGGATATAATAGGCTTCGCATTGGATCAGACAGAATCCTGTGTGCAGGTTTTCTTTGTAAGAGGCGGAAAACTCATAGGAAGGGAGCATTTCCTTATTGAGGATACCAAGCTGAGCGACTCAAAGGAGATACTGAGCAGCTTTATAAAACAGTTCTATGAAGCGGATACGCTTATACCCAGAGAGATAATACTTCAGGAAGAGATTGATGAGATAAACATAATAGAGAGGTGGCTGAGTGATAAAAGAGGAAGCCGCGTAAAACTGGTTGTTCCTAAAAGAGGGGAAAAGCAAAAGCTTATAGAAATGGTAAGCAGGAATGCTGGGGATACCTTAAGGCTCTTTATAGAAAAACAAAAAAGCAATGAAGAGAAAACCTTGGGAGCCTGCGAGGAGCTTAAGGACTTTTTAGGGCTCTCTGACATACCCATACGGATTGAAGCCTTTGATATTTCACATCTCCAGGGAGTACTGAATGTTGGCTCTATGATAGTCTTTGAAAATGGCAAACCCAACAACAGGAACTACAGGAGATTCAGGATAAAATCCGTAGAAGGAGCAAATGATTACGAAAGTATGCGGGAGATAATAGAAAGGCGGTTTGTCCATGGGATAAAGGAACGGGATGAGCTTGAGGCAGAAGATAAGAGCCTGGAGTTAGGCAAGTTTTCGGTTTTTCCGGACCTTATAATGCTTGATGGAGGTATAGGACAGGTTAATGCAGTTCTGCCTGTTCTCAGGGAGCTGAATATAAGCATACCTGTGTGCGGAATCGTTAAGGACGATAAGCACAGAACAAGAGGACTTATTTATAACGGCAGAGAGATTGAAGTACCGATAAACTCCAAGGCTTTCAGACTTATGACCAATATACAGGATGAAGCTCACAGGTTTGCTATAAACTATCATAAAAGTCTGAGGAGTAAAGCAACTGTAAAGTCAGTGCTGGATGATATACCGGGAATAGGAGCTGTCAGGAGAAAGGCACTGCTTACGCACTTCGGCAGCCTGAAAAATATTAAGAATGCAACCATGGAGGAATTATGCGAAGTCGAGGGTATGAATAAAAAAACTGCAGAAGTTGTATTTAATTTTTTTAAAGCATGAGACTTTTTAAAATATGTTCCGTATTATATTATGAAAACGAAAAATTAGTGCCTCGTAAAGTAATTTACTTCCAGGGCATACGAGGCACTAAACAGATGAAGTACATTTTTAACACCTGAAGACTAGAAGTAAGTTGTGTTAAAAAGTACTAGCATATGTTAATGTAAGAATTAAGGAATGTTTTGATAATTTATAATGAGGAGGTATAAACATGTATAAAAAATTATATAAGTCAAGAACTATAAAAACAATAGCAGGTGTCTGTGGTGGCCTTGAGGATTATTTTAATATTGACGTTACGATAATCAGACTTATTTGGGTTGCACTTACAATAGTTACAGGAATATTTCCCGGAGTATTTGCATATGTAGCTGCAGCGCTTATAATTCCTGACGAGCCTTACGGAAACAGCTCAAACCAGGGGCCAGAATACAAGGTAGATAATGATGAACAATAGTTGTGTTAAAAAGCACTAAATAAGAGGGTGTTTTGTTGAAATTTTTAGTTGATACTCATTGCCATACTGTTTCAAGCGGACATGCATACAGCACAATTTCAGAAATAGCTGAAACAGCGGGGGAGAAGGGCTTAAAGCTTATAGCTATGACCGATCACGGACCTGCCATGCCGGGAGGTCCTCATATATTTCATATACGAAATCAGAGAGCTATTCCTGATTATATAAAGGGCATAAGAGTGCTTAAGGGCGTAGAGGCAAATATAATGGATTTCAGCGGCAGACTTGATTTATCGGATAGAGACCTGGAAGACCTTGATATAGTTATTGCTTCTCTTCATGATGTTTGTATAGTTCCCGGAAGCGTGGAGGAGAATACTAAAGCACTTATGGGGGCAATGAGAAACCCTTACGTAGATATTATAGCCCATCCGGGAAACCCTTGTTATCCCATTGATATAGACAGGCTTATTCAGTGTGCTTATGATACAGGAACGCTAATAGAAATAAACAACAGTTCTTTTATCGGAATTCGAAAGGGAAGTGCGGATAACTGCAGAAGGATAGCGGCCAAAGCTAAGGAAAAGGGTGTGCTGCTGGCTGCAGGCAGTGACTGCCACATTTGCTACGATGCAGGGAAATTCAATAAGGTAGAAGAAATATTCGAGGAGCTTGCAATGCCGGAGGACCTGGTTATAAACACCGATCCTCAAAAGCTTATTGATTATCTTAATAAAAAAGGTAGGAAGGTGAGTATGTAAAGACATACTCATTATTCATACGCGTTCCGAATATATATAGAGTAAAAGCCTGTTTGGAGGGATACAAATGACCCTAAAAAGAGCCTTTACTCTTTTTTTATGTGCTGTTTTGGCAGTTTATATATTTATAGGACCGGATTTATTGAAGCAAATGAAGGAAAATTATAAGAAAAGCCTTGAGCCTGTACATAAAAAAACAGAGTGGACTGGTGTTATTACCCTATGGGACTACTCTAGGTTTGATTTAACGAATGGGAAGCGTTTTAGCTGGATTAAGAGCAAAATCAGACAGTTTGAAAAGCAGAACCCCGGTGTGTATATTGAACTTCGGGAGCTTGATTGGAAGGAAGGCCCAACCTTCCTGAAAGCTGCGGCAAAGATAGGAGCAAACCCTGATATTGCTCCTGTAGGCAGTGATTATTTCTTCATGTCCGCAGGATATATTGAGGAGCTCGGAGGTTACATGAGCTTTGAAGAAAGGGCAGACTTCCTAGACAGCATACTCGATACCGCAACATATAACGGGAAGCTTTACGGAATACCGTGGATGATGACGGGCTACACAATGCTTTTAAATACAGACAGGTTCAATGAAAAAAATGTTCCTCTCCCCGAAAATGGGGAATGGACTTATGAGCAGTTTGTAAAAGCTCTGGAGCAGCTTACTTATGATACTGGCGGAAATGGGGGGACAAAGGTATACGGTTTCAACTCCTTTGTTGAACCGGGCTACTATAATATATTCGGATTATTGATGAGCGACGGGGCGCAAATAATTGACGAGGAGACCGGGAGATATACCTTCAACACGCCGGAGGCATTGTCGGGGATTAATAAGCTATATGACCTCAAATATAAATACAAGGTTACACATCCCGGTTTTGGAAGTATGAACGAAAACCAAGCCTGGTCCACATTTTTAAATGGAGAAGCCGCAGTATATATAGGGGGGTCATGGACAGTTCCGCTGCTGCGCAATTCGCAGGGCAGCAACGGTATAAATTTTGCAGTAGCCAAGTTTCCCGCGGGAAAATCGGATGTGCCTTTGTCGGTATGCCAGACAACATGCTCTTATGCTGTTTTTAAACAGAAGGACGAAGACAAGAGGAAGGTATGCGTGGATTTTATAAAGTTTATTACCTCAGCAGAAGCGCAGCTTGAATTGGCTAATTTCGGGTATTACCCGGTCAGAAAATCTGGGAAACATCTGTACGAAAATGACAAAGAGATGTATACTATACAGCAGAGCTTATATTTTGCAGAACACCTGCCTAAGGTGGACAACTGGAACGAGATCGACCTTATATTGCAGACAAAGATAAAGGAAGCGATACAGGGCAATATAAGCCCCGAACAAGCGCTGAAGGATGCGGAGAGATTGATACAGGAGCGGCGTTAATGAGTGTAGGGAACGCATTGTATAATCCAGAATAATTATGGACAAATTCCAAGTAAAGAAACAAACCAAACGGAGGAGAATTATATGACTGAGGCTAAAAGTACCGAAAAAGAAAAACAGCAAATAATAGAATATAATGGCAAAAAGTACATAAGAATACCGGTGAAGACTCATGTTATAACAAAGGAAGACAGCATAATCGATGTTGTGAAGAAATATGCCCGGGAAATAGTGAGGGAGAACGACATAGTATTTATTAGCGAAAAGGCTGTAGCTATAACTCAGGGGAGAGCCTATCCCATGAGTGAAATCAAGCCAAGACCGCTGGCAAAGCTGCTTTCCGGATACGTGACAAAAACCCCCGCCGGCATAGGACTGGGTATACCTGAGACTATGGAAATGGCACTAAGGGAATGTGGTGTGCTAAGGATTATATTTGCTGCAGTGGTAAGTTTTTTCGGAAAGCTTATCGGACGTAAGGGGGACTTCTACAGAGTAGCGGGTTACAAGGCTTCTTCCATAGACGGGCCTACCCCGAATACATTGCCTCCGTATAACAAATACGTTGTACTTGGACCGGCAAATCCTGACGAGGTGGCAAAAAAAATAAGCGACAGTATAAAAGCAGAGGTTGCAATAGTTGATATAAACGATTTAGGCGGAAACATACTGGGAACCTCGAGACCAACCATGGATAGGAAAGAATTAGTTGGCATACTGAGGGATAACCCTCTGGGACAGTGCAGCGAGCAGACACCTATGGGAATAATAAGGAATGCCGAAAAATAGATAAAATCTGAAAGGGGACAGCGGAGTAATGCAGAACTGCTGTGAAGGTTATGCTTCAGTAAAACTTGATATAGACAGTGTATTGTATAATGAGCCTATGAAGAATCATACCTCCTTCAAACTGGGAGGACCTGCAGACATATTTATTGAGCCTGATAATGAGGAAGAATTGGCAAAAGCAATAAAAAGTCTGAGAGAGCACTCCATACCATATTATATTATAGGTAACGGAAGTAATCTTCTGGTGTCTGACAAAGGGCTCAGGGGGGCAGTAGTCAAAATTGGCGAGAAAATAGGAAGCGTCAATTTTGATAAAGATAGGATAATAGCAGAATGCGGTATTTTGCTTTCTACATTATCCAAAATGGCAGCAAAATGCAGACTTAGCGGCATGGAATTCGCCAGCGGTATTCCCGGAGCTCTCGGAGGAGCAGTTGCAATGAATGCCGGAGCTTACGGCGGAGAGATGAAGGATATAGTTGAATGGGTTGAAGTGCTGGATCAGGATCTCAAATTAAAGAAGCTTCAAAATCATGAAATGGAGTTTGGGTACAGGAAAAGCATTGTGGAACCTAGAAAATATATAGTAATAAGATGCTGCATAAAGCTTACTGAGGGAAATCAGGACGAGATAAACAGAGTAATGGCAGAACTGACTGAAAAAAGGAAAACCAAGCAGCCGTTGCATTTGCCTAGCGCAGGGAGCACCTTCAGGAGACCGGAAGGATATTTTGCAGGTAAGCTTATAGAAGATGCGGGTTTGAGGGGTTTTTCGATGGGTGGAGCTCAAGTATCTCCTCTCCATTGTGGATTTGTCGTGAACAACGGCGATGCGACAGCCAGGGATGTGTATGATTTAATAAGGCATGTACAGAAGACAGTATACGAAAAGTTTAATGTGAAGCTTGAAACTGAAGTTAAAATATTAGGTGAAATTTAGGGATTGCGTAAAGCAGTCCCTAAAATTCGCTTTAGTATGACAAATAGCGTTTTGATTATAATAATGATATTATTATAATGAGGTGATGCTTTTGATAAAGCTTTATGCAGATTACCATACACATACGGTTTATAGTCACGGTACAGGAAATATAATGGACAATGTCATAGCTGCAAGGAAAAAGGGGCTTACAGAAATTGCGATAACAGACCATGGCATAAGACACTTTGCCTATGGGGTAAGGCTTAAAGATATTGCAAAAATGCGGGATGAGATAGACAGGATAAATGACAATGCGGAGGGCATAAAGGTGCTCTTGGGCATGGAGTGCAATATAATAAGCACTGACGGGGATATTGATATGAATGATGGGATACGCAAATATCTTGATATACTTCTGGTGGGCTTTCATATGATGGTAGTGCCGAAAACTGTGAAAGATTTTCTGAATATATATGGAAGAAATTATATATCAAAAATATTTCATTCAAATATGGAAGGAATTGAGAAGATAAATACCGAATCAATGATAAAAGCAATACGGAAACATAAGATAGATATAATAACACATCCGGGAACCCGTATTCCTCTTGATACTACTCTTGTTGCAAAAGAAGCTTACAGGGCAGGCACGGCACTTGAAATAAATTCCCACAGCAGTTTTATGAAAGCAGAGCATGTCATTGCAGCAGCAAGAGAAGGAGTAAAATTTGTAATTGACAGTGATGCTCATTCTCCTGATAATGTGGGAAATTTGCAGAATGGACTTAACATCGCCATAGAAGCTGGTTTAACCAGCGAGCAAATAATAAATGCAGTAAAGTAGGGGGAAATACAAATGAAGTTTTTGATAGTCACAGGTTTGTCAGGTGCTGGGAAAAGCCAGTCTATTAAGTTTCTTGAGGACTTGGGGTATTTTTGTGTTGATAACCTGCCCCCTGCTCTAATAAGCAAGTTTACCGAAATGTGCTCCGACAGCAAGGGAACCATAGACAAGGCAGCTATAGTAATAGACATCAGGGTCGGCAAATTCTTTGATCAGCTTCTAGGAAGTCTTGAGGAGATTAAAGCATCAGGCAATACATATGACATTCTATTTTTAGAGGCTTCAGATGAAACTCTTATTAAAAGGTTCAAATCCAGCAGAAGGGCGCATCCGCTTTCTGTGGAAGGCAGAATAATAAAAGGAATAAAGGCTGAAAGAAAAAAACTGCAGGAAATAAAATCCAAAGCTACGAATATAATAGATACAACGAATTTGAGTCCCTCAGGGCTGAAAGAGGAAATAATACATCTGTTTGTTGAGGGAGGCAAGTCGGAGGGACTTATTATAAATGTACTTTCCTTCGGCTTCAAATATGGTATTCCTTTGGATTCTGATATGGTTTTTGATGTAAGATTTCTTCCGAACCCATATTATGTAGAGAGCTTGAAAAAATACAGCGGTTCAGACGAAGGAGTAAAGAATTATGTAATGCAGTGGCCTGCGGCAGTGGATTTTATGGAAAAGCTGACAGACATGGTAGAGTTTCTGATTCCCCATTTTATTAAAGAGGGAAAATCACAACTGGTGATTGCTATCGGCTGTACCGGAGGACGGCATCGATCCGTCACAATGGCTAATATGCTGAGTCAGAAGCTCAAGGAGAACAATCACAGGGTTATAGTAGAGCATAGGGATATAGAAGAAGAGAGTTATAGGTAGGTTTTGGGGTTGCAGCGAACGACCCCTGTGTCGCTTTGCCTGCTCTCGAATCTATATTTTGAGGGGGGGTTATACTTGAAAAATAATTCTATTAAGAATATGCTGCACGATAAAGGAATAATTTCAGGAGGACCGAAGGTTGTGGCAATAGGGGGAGGCACTGGCCTTTCGGTACTTCTGAGAGGGTTGAAAAAGTATACATCCAATATAACTGCAATAGTCACGGTATCAGATGACGGCGGTAGTTCAGGGATCTTAAGGGAGGATATGGGAATTATCGCCCCTGGAGATATAAGAAACTGCATTGTTTCTCTGGCTAACACCGAACCTATTATGGAACAGCTTATGCAGTACAGGTTCAAAGAGGGGTCACTTAAAGGGCAAAACTTTGGGAATCTTTTTATTGCTGCTATGAATGATATTTGCGGCAGCTTTGATGCTGCTGTAAGGGAAGTAAGCAGCGTATTGGCTGTGACTGGAAAGGTTCTGCCGGTGACTCTTGAAAATGTGGTTCTGTATGCAGAGCTTGAAGATGGCATGGTAATCAAGGGGGAATCCCAGATACCTATAAAACAGCAGGCTTCAAACAAAAGAATCAGGAGGGTGTTTTTGAAGCCTGGTAATTGCGAGCCACTGCCGGTAGCTTTAAACGAAATACATGATGCAGATGTCATTATACTCGGCCCCGGAAGCCTTTATACAAGTATCATACCAAATATTCTTGTAAAAAATATGGCAAACGCAATAAATAGCTCCAGTGCTTTAAAGATATATGTAAGCAACATAATGACCCAGGAGGGGGAAACAGTAGGATACAGCCTTTCTGAGCATATAAAGGCAATTAATGATCATGGGAACAGGCTTCTCATTGATTATGCTATAGCCAATACAGAGAAAATTCCTAAGCCGCTTCTGGAAAAATATAAAACTGAACATGCTTCTCCTGTTTTGATAGATTATGATATAATAGCTGATATGGGGATTAAAGTACTTGGCGGAGACTATGTAAGCATAGAAAACGGGTACTTGAGACATAACTTTAGCGAACTGGCGAAGCGGATATTCAAGCTTGTAAATGAAGAGAGACTGCAAAAAAGTAAGAAAAGACTGCTGGACTCTTATCTTATATGCAGTTTACTGGGGAAGAGCAATAAAAATTAACAAAGGAGAGATAAGCTTGGACGAAAATATGAAAAAAGAGGTAATATCATGGGTAAAGCTGATATTATCAGCATTTATAATTGCTTTTATTCTAAAAACCTATGTGTTTCAGATAGCATTAGTCAACCAGATATCAATGGAGCCTACACTATATGAAGGGCAGATCCTTATAATAGCAAAAGTGAACTATCTGTTTGGTGATCCTGAAAGAGGCAATATAGTTGTTTTGAAGGATGAACTTGAGGACAAGTATCTGATTAAGAGGGTTATAGGGCTTCCCGGTGAAGTTATTGATATAAAGAATGACAGGGTATACATAGATGGGGAGGAGTTGAAGCCTGATTACACCCAGGCACCGACCCAGGATAACGGTTTTATAAAGTCCAAGGTGCCGGAAGGAAAGTATTTCGTGATGGGGGATAACAGGACTCACAGCAGAGATAGCCGATCGGATACGGTAGGGTATGTCAACCGCAGTAATATTGTGGGCAAGGCAGTATTTAGAATATGGCCTGTCAGTAAAATCGGGATTGTAAAATGATGAGGTGCTATTATGACGTTTTCTTCCCTAACAAAAAATGAAATATCGAAGATAGTTATCACTAATAAGTGCTGTCAGCTTGCTTTGCTGTCAGCACTTATTAAAATGACCGGAACGGTTCAGATACATGGGGTAAATAAGATAGGCATCATGCTTTCCACTGAGAATGCCTCAATAGCAAGAATGCTGTTTTCACTGCTTAAAAGCTGCTTCGAAATCAATACCAGAGTAGTAGTAAGGAAAAACAAGCATCTTAAGAAGAATAACAATTATACCTTGTATATTGATTCTGATATGGGTTCTCATGAGATACTTAAAGCGGCGGGAATATTGCAGGAAAGCGAAAAAGGGCTAAAGCTGAACTATAAGCTCCCTCACTATCTTATAAAGAAAACATGCTGCCGGAAAGCCTATCTAAGAGGAACTTTCCTGGGCGGTGGTTCTATAAGCGATCCGGAAAAGACATACCATCTTGAACTGGTAACAAACAATGAGGATTATGCCGAAGATATAAAAGAACTGTTGAATCATTACGAGTTGGGGGCAAAGGTCGTAGTAAGGAAGGGAAACTATGTGGTTTATATAAAGGAAGGAGAGCACATTGTGAATTTTCTCAACATAATTGGAGCACACAATGCGCTGATGAAATTGGAGAATGTAAGGATAGTCAAGGAAATGCGCAATAATGTAAACAGGATTGTGAACTGTGAGACAGCTAACCTTGACAAGACCCTCAATGCTGCATTAAGGCAGCTTAAAAATATAGAATATATCAAAAATACAATAGGCCTGGATAAACTTCCGGCAGGTCTTGCGGAAATTGCTGAACTGAGGCTGGAGTATAAAGAAGCAAGTCTTAAAGAATTGGGTGAAATGATGAATCCTGTAGTAGGAAAATCGGGTGTCAATCATAGACTAAGAAAGCTGGATCAAATTGCGGAAAATCTTAAGGATAGACGAAAAGAATAGTTTTATATAATTATTTACAATTATGGTATAATATACCTGTAAAGTAAACAAGCCATCAAAAAGGGCTATATGGCATCTAACTCTGCTGTTTGGGGGTGAATGATATGAGGAAGATTCTGGTTCACAAAGTAAAAGAGGGAATGGTTCTTGCAAGGACTCTGCACAGCAATGACGGAAATACACTTTTAAATTCGGGTATCATACTGAAAAATTCTTATATAATGAAGTTCAAGGATTTGGGCATACGGGAACTGTATGTGGAGGACGAAATAAGCCACGATATTGTACTCAATGATATTATATCGGAAGAAACGAGATTTGAAGCCAGAATAAACATCAAAAACGCGATGGACAGCATTAGGTATGGAAGCTCCCTTGATGTTATGCCGGTCAGAAACAGTGTATGCAAAATGATAGATGAGCTTATGGATGTCAGTGATACCATTGTTAACCTGCAGGATATAAAGAGCAATGACCAATATACCTTCAGCCATAGTGTGAATGTGTGTGTCTTGTCTCTTATTACCGGAATATCCATGAAATATGATGAGGAGAAGCTTAGGGAGCTTGGAATCGGTGCAATGCTGCACGATGTTGGTAAGACAAAGATACCCAGTGAAATATTGAACAAACCCGGGAGTCTTACTGAGGAAGAGTTTGAGATTATTAAAAAGCATACAAGCTATGGTTACGGATTACTTAAGAAAAGCACAGAATTGAGTACATACGCAAGCTATATAGCCTTAACCCATCACGAAAGATTTGATGGAGGGGGTTATCCGCTAGGGCTCAAAGGTGAGGAGATACATGAATTTGCCAGAATAGTATCTATTGCAGATGTATATGATGCCATCACCTCGGACAGAGTATATAAGAGGAGAGTTAATATTAATGAAGCTGTTGAGTATCTAATTGGAATGGGCGATCATCAATTCGACTACAATATTGTAAGAAATTTTATTGAGCATGTAACTATATATCCTCCGGGGACCTGCGTGCTTTTAAATGATGGAGAGAAGGCCATAGTTGTAGATGTGAACAAGAGGTATCCAAACAGACCGATTATAAGAATACTTGCTGATAGAGAAGGGCAGATGTCCAAAGAACCTGTAGAAATTGACCTTACAAAGAACAATACCCTATTAATAAGCGAAATAATAGAGGATATATAGAATTTGCATTTTCGGAGGTGCATCAATGCTTGTCGGAATTGACTTGGGAGGTACATCAATTAAAGCCGGTCTGGTAGACCGGGAGGGAAGAATACTTATACAGTCCTTCATTGATACAAAGGTAGGAAGAGACTATAGACTAATCATTAAAGATATGATAGATCAGATAGAAAGGCTTGTTTGGGATTATGGAAGCTGTATTGATGACATAGAATCCATAGGTATTGGAGCTCCCGGGCTTATGAATTACAAGAGCGGATATGCAATATACTGTACTAATCTGTTCTGGAACAATGTCCCTTTGGGAGTTATTATAGAGGAACACTTTAAAAGACCGGTTTATATTGAAAATGATGCCACGGTGGCAGGCTTGGCTGAAAGCCTTTTCGGTTCTACCAGGAATGTGTCCAATTCCGTATTTCTTACAATCGGAACAGGCATAGGCGGGGGCATCATAATAAATAATAAGATATACAGTGGGAGCCATTTTGCAGGCTCTGAGATAGGACATATGATTGTAGGGGATAACTTCTACAGATGCAATTGCGGCAATAACGGCTGCCTTGAAACCTTTGCTTCAGCAACTGCAATGAAAAAATATGCCGTAGAAAGACTTGAAAAAGATAAAATAAAATCCAATATTCTCGATAAGGCAGAGGGCAAGACAGATAAAATAAATGCAAAGATAATTTTCGATGCCGCAAAGGAAGGGGATCTGCTTGGTACGGAGATTGTAGACAGGATGATTAAATATCTTTCCATAGGCATAATTAATGTATACAACGTGCTGGACCCGGATATGATTGCAATAGGCGGCGGGGTGTCCAAGGCGGGAGATTACCTTATTGAAAGATTGAAGACTGAGGTGGGTGAGAGGATATATACTCCCAATATTAAGTATGGAGATATTGTCCTTGCACAGCTTGGAAATGAAGCTGGGATGCTGGGAGCGGCATTTCTGGAGAAATAATATGCAGAAATAAAGTAAAGGAGAATTTATGAAAAAGCTTAGTTTTGATTATTCAAATTCAATGGTTAAGGATAATGAGATAGCTTATTTGTCGGAATATGTGAAGTCTGCTCATAATATGCTGCATGCAAAAACCGGAGCGGGAAACGATTTTCTGGGCTGGGTGGACTATCCAAATAATTATGATACGGATGAATTTGACAGGATACTAAAAGCAGCGCAGAGGATAAGAGATTTTTCTGATGTGCTGCTTGTCATAGGTATAGGCGGCTCGTATCTGGGTGCAAGGGCGGCAGTAGAACTTCTGGGACATTCCTTTCACAATCTGCTGCCTAAACAAAAAAGAAATGCTCCTGAAATTTATTTCCTTGGCAACAATATAAGCGGCACATACTTCAGAGAGCTGATGGAAGCAATTGAAGGGAAAAGTGTCAGCGCCTGTGTAATATCAAAATCGGGAACTACTACAGAACCGGCTATAGCTTTCAGGTTTGTTAAGGCATATCTGGAGGAGAAATACGGAAAGAAAGAAGCAGCCGGAAGGATTTATGCCATTACTGATGCTTCCAGGGGTGCGTTAAAAAAGCTTGCTTCGGCAGAAGGCTATGAGACCTTTGTAATAGCGGATGATATCGGGGGCAGGTACTCGGTGCTTACTCCGGTGGGGCTTCTTCCTATAGCGGCTGCAGGAATTGATGTAAAAAGTATGCTTTATGGTGCAAGGGATGCCTGGGAAGAATACTGTGAGCCGGAGCTTGAAAAAAACCAATGCTACCAGTATGCGGCGGTAAGGAGCTTGCTTGGCAGAAGGGGCAAAGCTATTGAAGTCATGATTAACTATGAACCTTCGCTGCACTATTTTGCTGAGTGGTGGAAGCAGCTATTCGGAGAAAGCGAAGGAAAGGAAGGGAAAGGTATATTCCCTGCTTCAATGGATTTCTCTACCGATCTGCATTCTTTAGGACAGTTCCTTCAGGATGGGTCAAGGAACATGTTTGAAACCATACTGAATGTGGAAAAGCCAAAGCTGGAAGTGGAGATAATAAATGATCAAGAAAACCTTGACGGCTTGAATTTCATAAGCGGAAAAACAATGGACTATGTAAACAAAAAAGCATTCCAGGGTACTATGCTTGCACATATGGACGGCGGAGTGCCGATAAATATACTCAATATTCCTGAAATCAATGAGTACTACTTCGGAAAACTGGTATACTTCTTTGAAAAAGCCTGTGGTATAAGCGGCTATTTACTCGGAGTGAACCCCTTTGACCAGCCGGGGGTTGAGGAGTATAAGAAGAATATGTTCGCACTCCTGGGAAAGCCTGGTTACGAAAAATTGGGTGAGAAGCTTAATAAAAGACTTAAGTAGAGGAAATTACCATGAAAAATTTTGTTCATCTGCATGTACATACTGAATACAGCCTTCTTGATGGTGCAGGCAGGGTTGAAGGCCTTGTTGCCAAAGCGAAGGACATGGGCATGGAAGCAGTAGCTATTACTGACCATGGTGTAATGTACGGTGTGGTAGATTTTTATAAAAAAGCGAAGAAGCATGGCATAAAACCTATAATAGGCTGTGAAGTATATGTTGCCCCAAGAACTATGAAGGACAGGGACCCCAAGCTGGACAGCGATCAATACCATTTAGTGCTCCTGGCAAAAAATGAGGAGGGCTACAATAATCTTATCAAACTGGTATCAATGGGCTTTACAGAGGGTTTTTATTATAAACCGAGAGTAGATACGGAAGTACTGCGCAAGTATTCGGGCGGGCTTGTTGCTTTAAGCGCCTGCCTTGCGGGGGTTATACCCGGACATATAATGAATGGTAATTATGAGGCTGCTAAAAATGCGGCATTGACATATAATGAGATTTTCGGCGAAGGAGATTTTTATCTGGAGCTCCAGGATCATGGTATTAAGGAACAGGCACTGGTGAACCAGGAGGTTATAAGATTATCCAGAGAGACAGGGATACCATTGGTCGCTACAAATGATGTGCACTACGTGGAAAAAGACGATTCGGTGGCGCAGGATATTCTGCTGTGTATTCAGACAGGGAAGACGGTTGAGGATGAGGTCAGATTAAAATTCCAGGGACAGGAGTTCTATTTAAAAGCTGCTGATGAAATGTATGAGCTTTTCAAATATATTCCTGAGGCTCTTTTAAATACCGCGAAAATAGCGGATAAATGCAATGTGGATTTTAACTTCGGGCAGGTGTACCTTCCGGCTTTCGATGTTCCTCTGGGTTATACCTCCGATACCTATATCAGAAAGCTGTGTTATGACGGCCTGACGGAAAGATATAGCGAAATCACGGACGAACTTAAAGATAGGGCAGAATATGAGCTATCTGTCATAACTAAGATGGGATATTCTGATTATTATCTTATTGTCTGGGATTATGTAAAATTCGCTAAGGACAACGGCATTATGGTGGGACCGGGAAGAGGTTCGGGAGCTGGGAGTCTTGTTGCATACTGCGTGGGCATAACTAACATAGACCCTATTAAGTACAACCTCATATTTGAAAGGTTTTTAAATCCTGAGAGGATAAGTATGCCTGACTTTGACGTGGACTTCTGCTATGAGAGGCGCCAGGAAGTAATTGATTATGTTGTAAGAAAGTACGGTAAAGATAGGGTAGCTCAGATAATCACCTTTGGTACAATGGCTGCAAGGGGTGCCATAAGGGATGTGGGCAGGGTGCTTAATATTCCTTATGCCCAGGTTGACTTGATTGCAAAGAAAATCCCGTTTGAGAACGGAATGACTATAGAAAAGGCGCTGGATACCAACCCGGAACTCAAGAATCTGTATTTAGAGGATGAAAGTGCAAGGCATCTTATTGATATGTCAAAAGCGGTGGAGGGAATGCCAAGGCACAGCTCTACCCATGCGGCAGGTGTAGTTATTTCCAAGAAGGCTGTAACGGATTATGTCCCGCTGCAAATGAATGAAGATGTAATAACGACCCAGTTCACTATGGGAACCCTTGAAGAGTTGGGATTATTAAAAATGGATTTCCTGGGACTTAGGACCCTGACAGTTATAAGGGATGCCTTAGAGCTTATTGGAGCAAAGGGAATAGAAGCACCTGATATAGATAAAATCGACTATGATGACCCGAATGTGTATAAGATGATATCCCAAGGTGAGACATACGGTGTGTTTCAGGTTGAAAGCGGAGGCATGACCCAGTGCATGAAGGAACTGAAACCTAACTGCCTGGAGGATATCATTGCAGGAATATCTCTTTATAGACCAGGAGCCATGGATCAGATCCCAAAATACATCAGAAACAAGCACAATCCCAGTGAATTGCAGTATATGCATCCTGCCCTGGAGCATATTCTGAACGTGACCTATGGATGCATCGTATACCAGGAGCAGGTAATGCAGATAGTGAGAGACCTGGGAGGCTATTCAATGGGCAGGTCTGATCTTGTGAGAAGGGCTATGGGGAAAAAGAAAGCCGATGTTATGGCAAAGGAAAGAGAGAACTTTATCAATGGTATAGTTGACGAAGCTGGAAATGTTGTAGTGGAAGGCTGTGTCAGAAATGGAATACCTGCAAAAACTGCAGCGGATATTTTTGATGAAGTGGCGAAGTTTGCAGGCTATGGCTTCAATAAATCCCATGCGGCTGCATATGCAATAATCGCCTACCAGACAGCATGGCTCAAGTACTATTATCCTGTAGAATTTTCAGCAGCGCTTATAACCAGTGTTATGGGCAGCAGCAAAAAGGTAGCTGAGTATATCCAGCATTGCAAGAGCAAGGGTATTGAAGTGCTTCCGCCGGATGTGAATGAAAGCAGCGTAAGCTTTACCATCAAAGAAAACAGGATAAGGTTCGGACTGGCTGCAGTAAAGAATGTCGGCATCAATGCAATTCTGTCAATAATAAAAGCAAGGCAGGAAAAGGGAAGATTTGAGGGACTCTATGATTTCCTGCAGAAGATAGATTACAGCGATATAAACAAAAGAACGGTGGAAAGCCTTATAAAGTGTGGCGCTTTTGATTGTTTCGGTGTATACAGGAGCCGGATGCTGGCGGTGTACGAGAAGCTCATGGACAGCATATTAGGACAGAAGAAAAGAAATATAGAAGGACAGATTTCACTGTTTGATACTATGGAGGATGCTGGGGATATAGTAGGAAACATTTATCCGGAACTTAATGAATATCCTCAGAGAAACCTGCTTGTTATGGAAAAGGAGATGCTGGGGCTTTATATAAGCGGGCACCCGCTTGAAGAATACAAGTCAGAGCTTGCGGCATCAGTTACGATAACAACGGCGGAGCTTGTAACAGATAATGAGGCTGAAGTGCCGGAGATCGGAAATAATTTTGAACTGGATGGTAAAAAGGTAACAATTGGTGGGATAATAGCCTCTGTGAAGCAGAAGGCTACGAAAACTAATAAAATGATGGCGTTTGTGGAATTGGAAGACTTATATGGCACTTTGGAGATAATAGTGTTTCCAAGAATATATGAAAGGTGCAAGAGTCTGCTTGTTCAGGACACAATAGTCCTGGTTGAGGGCAGAATCAGTCAGAAGGAAGAGGAAGCTGCAAAAATAATATGTGACACGGTGAAGCCCTTGAAAAAGTATACGGGCATGAAGCTTTATATTAAGATAAATACTGAGCGGCAGCCGGAAATAATAGAAAAGCTGAAAAGAGTATTGAGAGAATATAAAGGAGTTCAGCAGGTGACTCTGATAAACGAGGCTGTCAGGATAAACGGAAAAAACCAGCGCATGGAAGCTGACAGCAGTATCTGGGTTGATATAAACGATAAGCTGCTTAGTGATCTGAAAGAAGTTGCAGGTTCGGATTGTGTGGTAGCAAAGTAGTGCAATAACAGAAAAAAGGGTATAATATGCTTGATATTAGCAGGAATTTAATTTAGAATTTATATATACCAGTATTAGACAGATTAAATGGTTTAAGGTACCCCTGCATAGTGATAGAATTTTTATCTGCAGAGGCGCAATGCCTATATTGAACGCACTTAAGTATTCCTAGTGAGTATAGTGCGAATTCAATAACAACTGAGGAAACATTTACGCGAAATTTGAATAAAGAATATAAAATATTTTTCGCGAAATGTATTGGAAGTGCATTTTCAATGCTTGAAAAGCACTTGTGCCAACAAAGGAGGCAGCATGTATGTGGACAGTTGTGTATTTAGCAAAGAACAAAAAACTTGCTGATAAAATCAGTCAGTTGATTACAAGGGAGGGGGTTCTTGTAAAGCTGCAGCCTGTAAGCAAGAACACCGGTGATGAGGACAGTTATTTCGAAATATTGGTACTTGAATCTGAAGTAGAGGAAGCACACAATATATTATACGAACTTGGTTATTAATAGACTGTTCTATATGATTTATAAAAAGCAAAAATTTTTTTGAATGATATTGGGACATATTGTGGCCATGCAGGACAAAAGGGGGATGAACGATGAAGAATATAGCAGTATTGACTAGTGGAGGAGATGCACCAGGGATGAACGCCGCCATACGGGCAGTTGTAAGAATGGGAATAAACAATGGTATGAACGTCTTTGGGGTAAGGAAAGGCTATAGAGGTCTTATTTGCGGTGATTTTGAAAAGATGGATGAATCGTCTGTATCTGATATAATGCAAAGAGGCGGTACTATACTGCAGACAGCAAGAAGTGAAGAATTCAAGACAGAGGAAGGCCAATTAAAAGCCGCAAATATGGCGAGAATTTTCGATATTGGAGGTTTAGTAGTCATAGGAGGGGATGGGTCTTTTGCCGGTGCCAGACGGCTTTCTGAAAAGGGTATCGCATGTATAGGCGTACCGGGTACAATTGACAATGACCTTGCTTATACTGATTTCACAATAGGGTTTGATACGGCTTTAAATAACGTGCTGGATGCAATTAATAAAATAAGAGATACTTCTACGTCTCATGAAAGGGCCAGCATCATTGAGGTAATGGGCAGAAACTCGGGAGATATCGCGTTATATGCAGGTCTGGCCGGAGGGGCAGAAGGCATCATAGTTCCTGAGATAGAATTTAAGCTGGAGAATATCTGCAAGCTGCTGATTGAGAGGAAAAACAAAGGTAAACTTCACAGTATAATAATTCTGGCAGAAGGAGTGGGAGATGCCAAACAGTTAGAACAGCAAATAATGGAGAATGTGGACATAGAGGTAAGATCAACCATACTTGGATATACCCAAAGAGGCGGAAATCCAACTGCTTCCGACAGGATACTGGCAAGCAGACTTGGTGCAAGAGCAGTAGAACTGCTTGCCGAAGAAAAATCAGGAAGGGTAGTAGGTATAAAGAGTAACAAGATAGTAGATATGGAAATAGGAGAGGCTTTAAATATGAAAAAGGATTTTCAGCGGGAGCTTTATGAGCTTGCAGCTAAAATCCAATAGAAAGATACGATATGAATTTTGGAAGGAGATGTTTTTATGACTACATTAAAAGGGAATTGTTTAGTAGCCCAATCAGGAGGCCCAACCTCCGTAATCAATGCCAGTGCTTGCGGTGTCATACAGGAAGCCTTCAAATCGGGAGAGATTGATAAGATATACGGTGCTCTTCATGGTGTGGCCGGAATACTTAACGAAGATCTTTTCCTGCTCAATGAAGAATCACCCGAAGAGATAGAGTTAATGAAGGTTACACCTGCATCAGCCTTGGGTTCCTGCCGTTATAAACTGAAATCAATAGAGGCAAGCGAAGGAGATTACAGAAGAATAATCGATGTATTTGAAGCACACGATATCAGATACTTCTTTTATATTGGCGGAAATGATTCAATGGATACGGCAAACAAGGTAAGTCAATATGCAGTGAGAGTTGGATATGAGCTAAGATCTATAGGGGTACCCAAAACAGTAGATAACGATTTGCCTATAATCGATCACACCCCTGGCTTCGGAAGCGTAGCAAAGTTCATTGCAACTTCAATAAAAGAAGTAGGTTTAGATGCAAGGGTATATGACTATCCGACAGTAACAATCTGTGAATTAATGGGAAGAAATGCAGGCTGGATAACTGCTTCTTCTGCTTTGGCAAAGGAATTTGAAGACGATGCTCCACATTTCATATACCTTCCTGAAGTACCGTTTTCCTTTGAAAAATTCAACGAGGATGTAAAGTCTGCCCTGGATAAATATAACTATGCTGTAATAGCCTTCTCTGAGGGTATCAAGACGGAAGACGGCAAGTATATATCAGAGCTGGAAGACCCTAATGCAAGAAAGGACGCTTTCGGACATGTACAGCTGGGAGGTGCCAGCGAGGTTCTTGAACGTTATGTTTTAGAAAACATATGTAAAAAAGTCAGAACAGTAAACTACAGCAGCATACAGAGAAGTGCTGCTCACTGTGCATCTTTAACCGATAACGAAGAAAGCTATATGTGCGGTCAAATGGCTGTAAAGTATGCTGTTGAGGGACATACAGGCAAGATGGTTGGCATGATAAGAGGAAAGGGAAAGGAATACGACTGTGAAACACAGCTTATTGACCTTGATGATGTAGCCAATAAAGAAAAAAAGATTCCTGCTGAATGGATTAATAAAGCTGGGAATTTCGTAGAAAAGCCTCTCATAGATTATATCAGACCTCTAATAATAGGTGAGGTTAAGCTTCGCATGGAAAATGGCCTGCCAAGATATGCGAGACTTAAGAAAAAGCTTATAGAAAAGAAGCTTGAGAAGCGGGATGTAAAATAGAATGAGTGCACTTGAGAACATAAAAACGTATAATACAATGATTAGGACAAGATATGGTGAGACTGACCAGATGGGGGTAATATACCACCCCAATTACTATATATATTTTGAAATGGGAAGGACAGAGTACCTGCGCGAAGCTGCCGGCATATCATATAAGGATATAGAGGAACTAGGGGTAATGCTGCCGGTAATAGAGACCCGCTGCATATATAGAATTCCTGCAAAGTATGATGATGAACTTATAGTAAAAACTGCTATAAAGCAAATGACTCCTGTAAGAATAGCCTTCTCTTATCAGCTTATAAGAGCTTGGGATGGAGCGATACTGGCGGACGGAGAAACAGCCCATGCTTTTGTAAATAGAAATGGAAGACCATTAAATATGAAAAAGTATAGTAGGGAGATTTTTGATAAATTGTATGAATTGGTAAATTACTAAAAGGAATAAATAATGCAGTATAGTCTGCTTTACAACACAGGACTTATGGTGTCAAGAACTGGTTTTGGCGGCATACCGATAAAAAATTAGCTTTAGAGATGTATATAATAGGAAAATTTAGTCAATAATACAAAAAAGTATTGGGAACTGATTCATTTATTTGCACCCTTCGGGGTGTATTTTTTTTTAGGACTATGGTGGACTACATTTTGGAAAAACAGTTTATGTCTAACATAAATATATTGACTGCATAATACATATATATTATAATTAATTTACCGGTAAAGCAAAACGTAAAGTAAAGTAAAGCAAAATGAGGGGGTTGTATTATGAACAAAATCAATGTTAAAAGGTATGGTGCCTTTCTTTTGGTTCTGTTAATGGGATTTTCAATTGCACTAACAGGCTGCGGAGCAAAGATTACGAGTTCTGATGCAAAAGCTACAGGCGGGACAATAGAAAACTCTGCAGTCAGCTTTGAGTTCTGGTCTGCACCAAATCCGACACAAGATAAGTTCTGGAAGGGTATGGCTGAAGAGTACATGAAACAAAATCCTAATGTAAAAATCAAAGTCAGCTCCATTCCGGAAAAACCATCGTCAGAGGCTGCGATTCAGGCGGCTATTGCAGCTAAGAGTGCGCCTGCCGCATCCGAAAATATTATGCGAAGCTTTGCAGCTACTTTGTATCAAAGTAAGGCTATAGTTCCGCTTAATAAAATTGATGGATGGGATAAACTGGTCGAGACAAGAAAAATGGCTGATTCCGTAAAGCCTTGGAAGCTGAGTGACGGAAATCAGTATGTTATGCCTATATATAACAATGCTATGCAATTTGGCTGGAGAATGGACCTGCTTAAAGAGGCAGGTATCACCGAAGTGCCTAAGACATATAGTCAGGTTATAGAAGCGGGTAAGAAGATTAAGGCAAAGTATCCTGATAAATTCTTATGGGCAAGCCAGGATCTTGGAAGAGCAGATGACTGGTGGACGAGATGGTTTGATTTCTTAATGTTATATGATGCAGCAACAGGCGGCAAAACTGATTTCATAGAGGGAACAAAGCTTGTTGCAGATGATAAGGCAGCTTTGGAAGTTTTAACATTCCTTAGTGAGCTGCAGAAGAATAATCTTCTTTTGCCAAGTCAGGCGACGGATCCTTTCGAAACGGGTTTAGGTGCATTTGCTACTGTCGGACCTTGGAGCTTGCCTACATGGAAGGAAAAGTATCCTGACCTTTTGAGTAATGTTGAACTGACTCTCCCTCCTGTACCTGATAGTGTAAATCCGGCTGATTCAAAAACTTTTGCCGATGCAAAAGGTATAGTAATCTATGCTTCAGTACCGGAAGAGCAGCAGAAAGCAGCCTGGGAGTTTATCAAATGGGTATTTTCCAATCCGGATAATGACCTTAAATGGTTGCAGGAAACCAATCTTCCTCCTGCCAGGGACGATACAGCAACAAATCCGGCATTTAAGGATTTCTTTGACCAGAATCCTGCACTGAAAAAATTTGCGGAAGCGATTCCTAATTCCATACCTCCGATGGATAACGATAAGATAGTTGATTTGCAGACAATAATGGGCAGAGAGGGTGTAGTACCGGTTGTAAACGGACAAAAGGACCCGGAGACAGCATGGAAGGATATGAAGAAAGCACTTCAAGACGCACTTGCCAAATAATATGGTATGCTGCCATAAAAAGGGGGCACTACTTATGAAGGATAAATCTATTACAATAAAGGGCTGGCTTTTTGCCAGTCCCTATCTAATATATACTGTTGTATTTTTTCTCATACCTGTTATCGGAGCGCTATTCCTGACTGTTACAGATTGGAACATGATGTCTCCCGATATCAAGTTTGTCAATCTGGACAATTTTATAAGCGCTGTCAAGTCACCTGAAGTACAAGCGGCATTCATTGTATCATATAAATTTATGGCCATTATCCTGCCGACGACTTTGATATTGTCGGTAGGCCAGGCAATGCTCATAAACAGCCTGCCCAAGTATAAAAATGTATTCCTGGTCGGATATTTCCTGCCGTATCTTGCATCAGGCGTTGCTATCGCACTTGTAATCAAAGGCGTTTTGGCATATAACAGTGTAGTCAATGTGTGGTTAAGGAGTATAGGGATTGCTATTGATTGGTTCAACCACCCAATTTTCACACCTTTAGTTATTGCTTTCATGATTACATGGAAGTTTTCAGCATATTATATTTTGATTATTATTTCCGGGCTGGAGAGTATTCCCAAAGAAATTTATGAAGCTGCAAAAATAGATGGAGCAAAGTCCTGGACGACTTTCTGGAAAATTACTGTCCCTATGCTATATCCTGCTCTATATACTATTGTAATATTAACCTCCGGATGGATGTTCAGTATATTCGGAGAACCTTATTTGCTTTCAAGAGGCGGACCGGGCTATGGAACATATACCTGGCAGCTCAGCATTTACTTCAATGCATTTCAGAGGCTAAGCGCAGGTTACGCTTCGGCGGTTGCAATCATTGCAGCAATTGTTACCTTTGCCTCGGTGTTGATTATCAAAAGATTGGCAAGAGGATGGGGGAGAAAATATGGTTGGGAGTAAATTTAAATGGAGTACAATTATACTCTATTGTATAGCGGTATTGATTTTACTGGCGGCAGTATTTCCTTATATTTATATGATTTTACAATCTCTTGCTAATTGGGATCAGGTCGATAAAACCTTGATACCCAGCAGTTTTACATTCCGGTCATATGTTTTTTTGTTCAAAGGCGGACCGAATGCGGAGCCGAAACCATGGGCACAGGCTTTTTTCAATAGTTTGATAGTTACACTGTCATGTACCATTTTAATGATGTTTACAGGGCTCCTTGTTGCTTATGCATTGTCAAAGCTGAAGTTCAAGGGGAAAAACTTTATAAACAATACGCTTATTTTTCAAATGTTTTTCCCTTCAATTATATTATTGATACCTTCATTTATTATGCTGGAGAAGTTTCATTGGTACGATACCTATTGGGCTATGATCTTGCCAAAATCAGTATCGCTCTGGGCGATATTCATGTATTCCAGTTTCTTTATGTCCATACCCGATGAAATTATTGAGTCTGCAAAAATGGATGGCGCAAACAATATGACGATTCTGTTCCGGATAATAGCTCCAATGTCCGCTTCAATATCTACCATTGTATTTCTATTTATTTTTATGGAGAGATGGATTGAATTGCTATGGGATATGGTTATGATCAGGTCGGAAGAATTATTTACGCTCAATGTATTGTTGGCACAAATGTTCCAGACATATCAACAGTATCCTGGAGCGATGTACGGTGCCAGCGTAATATTAACACTTCCGATAATTATACTGTTTATCGCATTCAGCAACAAGATAAAGGAAGGAATACAATTTGTACTTAAATAAAAAGGCAGGAGGAAAAGTAATTGTTTAAATTGAGGAGGCTTAACGACAAGCCTGTTTTAACGCCTATAGAAGGTAACGTGTGGGAGCGGGCAGCGGTTTTTAACACGGGTGTTTTATATGAAAACGGAGAGTTTCATCTATTTTACAGAGCATCAGATAATTCATTTTTCCTGGGTGGTGAAAAACCTGATAAAGAAAGGAAATTTACTTCTTCTATCGGACATGCGGTGAGCAAGGACGGGATAAACTTCAGTAGGTATGATATGCCTTTGCTGACCGGTATTGGACCTCAAGAGGCTTGGGGCATGGAAGACCCAAGGATAACAAAGATCGATGATACGTACTATATGGTATATGCAGGTTTTGGCGGAAGGAACTGGACTGATGTCAGGGTATCTATGGTAAGTTCAAAGGATTTGAAAAGTTGGGAAGGGCACAAGGTTTTGCTTCCTGGCGAGCTTAACAAGGATGCAGCTTTGCTGCCGGAGAAGAAAAACGGCAAGTACTTTTTGTTCCATAGGAGGATACCGTCTATCTGGACAGCAACTTCAGCAGACCTGGCAAATTGGGAAGATCATAAAGTGATTATGGAGCCGCGCAAAGGCAAGTGGGATTGTGAAAAAATCGGACTTGCAGGTACGCCGGTAAAAATAGAAGAAGGCTGGCTGATGATTTACCATGGAGTAGATAAAAAAAATGTTTACAGGCTCGGAGCAGCTTTGTTGGATGAAAATGATCCCAACAAGGTATTAGCGGTACAGGATGAACCTATACTTGAACCTGAAGCCCCGTGGGAGACCAATGGACTTGTTCCTAATGTGGTATTCAGCTGCGGAGCTTGCATAGCAGATGGCTTCTTATATGTGTATTATGGCAGTGCGGATACTGTCATAGGGGTAGCAGGTATAGAGGTTAGCAAAATAAAGTTTTGAATCGGAAAATATAGATGAGAGGAAGAGGATAGATATTATGAACCGACCCGTTGTAAAGCGCTACGAAGGAAATCCTATTCTGACTAAAAATGATATACCATATCCGGTACATACCGTGCATAATGCAGGAATGACAAAGTTCAACGGCAAATATATCATGTTGTTCCGTTCACACCTTTCTACTGGAAGAAGCATAATCGGGTTAGCGGAAAGCGATGACGGCTATAAGTTTACTGTAAATGAAAAGCCGTTTATGTATCCTACTAAAGGAGGAATTTTTAAGGATTATGAGGAGTATGGCGTTGAAGATCCACGCATTACCTGCATTGAAGGCGAATACTATATAACATACAGTGCTTATTCAAGGCACGGGGTGAGAATAGGTCTTGCAAAGACAAAAGATTTCAAATCGATTGAAAGAATTTCCCTGATAACTGAAGCGGACTATAGAAATATAGTAATTTTCCCTGAAAAAATAAATGGAAGGTATGTAAGGCTTGACAGGCCGCATTCCGAAATTTCGCCCTGGTCGGTATGGATCAGCTACTCAAAGGATTTGGTTTACTGGGGAGAATCAGAACTTATTATGAAGCCCGTTACATACCATTGGGATGAAATGAAAATCGGCCCGGGAGCAACACCCTTCAAAACGGATAAGGGCTGGCTTTCAATTTACCATGGAGTATTTCCGACAATGGATGGATGTATTTACAGGCTCGGTGTAGCGTTACATGATTTAAATGACCCTGCTAAAATACTTGGCGTAGGCGACAGCTGGATATTGCAGCCAGAGGATCCGTGGGAAGTAACAGGTTACGTTCATAATGTTGTTTTTACCTGCGGAGCAATACTGGAAGAAGATGGTACTGTGAAAATATACTGGGGTGGTGCTGACACAGTTATGTGTGCAGGCACTGCAAAGGTTAGCGACCTTGTAGAACTTTGCTTGAACAACAGCAGACAGGCGCTGTAACTCAAAAATACTTCAAATCTGATGCAATTCATTATTAAATATATTTTTTAATTAACGAATTGCATTTTTGATATTTTGCTTGTTTTTATAATGAAAAACTTGTTAAGTAAAGCAATACGATTTGGGGGTAAGTGAATGTTATATCCTTTTAAATTTGAGCCAATTTACAAAGACTATATTTGGGGCGGCAGAAACCTGGAACGGCTGGGTAAAGCCTTGCCGGACGGAAGTATTGCAGAAAGTTGGGAGATATCCTGCTATCCCGAGGCTTGCAGCATCATTTCAAACGGCGGATATAAAGGGTTTTTGCTTAAGGACGTTGTAAAAATGCTTGGAAGTGAAATAATAGGTACTGTACTAGATAAAAAGTATATTGAAAAGTTTCCTCTGCTTGTGAAATTTATTGATGCAAACGACAGACTCTCGGTGCAGGTTCATCCGGATGATGTATATGCTTCAAAATATGAAAACGGTGAGTCCGGAAAGAATGAAGCGTGGTATATTCTGAATGCAAAGCCTGGTGCCAGACTCATATACGATGTAGTTCACGGAACAACGAAACCATCTTTTATGCGTCTGCTGGAAGAAAACAGTATTGAAAGCTGCCTGAATTCCATAGAGGTAGCCGGGGGGGATGTTATTAGCATACCTGCAGGGGTTGCACATGCAGTTGGAGAAGGAATTATGCTTATAGAAATACAACAGAGTTCAAATTTAACATATAGGATTTATGATTATGATCGCACTGATAAAAACGGTGCAAGAAGGCCGCTGCATATAGAACAAGCAATGGAAGTTATGGATTTTAATTCTGGGGGTAGAAGAGGGAAATTTGAAGGACTAAAAGTCAGCTGCGGCACAAATTGTACTAAAAGCTATAAAATTGCGAACCAATACTTTTCTGTGGAATCATATGATTTAGATGGAGAGGTATGGGAAAATGCAGATGGAAGCAGGTTCCACATCTATATTTGTTACGAGGGCAAGGGTGAAATAAGTTATACCGGAGGAACGCTTGGCATATCGGCCGGAGAATCTGTGCTTATGCCGGCAGCTATCGGAAAGTATTCGTTAAGAGGTAAATTTAAAAGCATTAAGACTTATGTGCCTGATTTGAAGTGGGATGTTGTCATTCCGTTAATGAAAGCAGGGTATGATGAAGCGGCTATATACGAAAATGTGGGCGGACTGGACGGATACGCCCATCTAATACAGCATCTGACTAAGGCTATGTGAGACACTTAAAACGGCGTAATTTTTGCATTTTCATAAAAAAAGGAGAAGGACAGGATGGTTATGTCTTTATCAAAAGGAATACAAACTTGCGGGGAACTGCTTTTTGAGTTCAAAGCCAAAAATCTGCAAAACAGGGGTCAAAGACTATATTTTTCCGGAGTTAACGGCAAGGATGTATATAATATTACTGCACCTTTTTTCGATGAGGGAAAACTGGTATTAGCTGGACGTGTTGAAAGCAGGAATAGCGAATATTCGGAGGTTATGTTTTTTACTGAAAGCGGCGGGTCTTGGATGCCTCGTAAAAACTCACGGAAATTCAGACTCCAGGACCCTTTTTATTCCAAGGTATCGGGGGAACTTGTAATAGGAGGGGTTGAGGTGTGGGTCAGGAAGGATAACCTCCGGAAACTTAACTGGAGAACCGTATTTTATAGGGGAAAGAATATTAATGATTTAGAAATATTTGCAGCAGGTCCGGATGGGATGAAGGACATACGCCTTGTAGAACTTAAAGACGGAAGGATCGGCGTATTTACAAGGCCGCAAGGAGAAATCGGGGGACGGGGGAAAATAGGCTTCACTATAATTGATACACTTGACGGGTTTAATTCAGATATTATTTCCGGTGCCAGCCTCATTAATGCTCAATTTGATGATGCGGAATGGGGCGGAGCGAATGAGCTTCATCTTTTAAAGAATGGGCTTATAGGTGTTTTAGGTCATATTGCCTGCTATGATGAACAAGAGAACAGACATTACTATTCTATGGCTTTCGCATTTAATCCCGAAAATGGGAAGGCTTCATCTATGAAGCTTATTGCAGCAAGAGAAAACTTTGATAGCGGGGCAGCTAAATGGCCGGACACGGTAGATGTTATATTCAGCGGAGGACTTTTGCGCGGTAGGGACGGAAACGCTGTCCTATATGTTGGGACGAGTGATGCAGAGGCACACAGAATTACTATACCTGACCCCTTTCTTGAATATGAAGATAGTATCTTAGTATAAGGCGGCAGCACAGCAAGTTGATATTGTTTATTTAAAATGCTTGATGTAAAATTTAGTTGAAAAGTAATAGAAATAGAGAATAAGGATGTTAATAACTTATGGAAATAAAAAATGTTACAATGGCGGATATAGCAGAAAAACTGGGGCTTTCAAAATATGCAGTTTCGCTGGCGTTATCCAATAAGAAGGGCGTATCCGAAAAAACCAGGGAGCAGGTTTTCAAAACGGCGGAAGAGATGGGCTATAAGGTCAATTACTATGCCAGTGTTTTAAAATCAAACAAGACGAACACAATCGGTATAGTGACTTCAGAATATGCATTGCAAGAGCCGCTTTTTTTTACAACCCTTCTGGTTGCTATTGAAAAGGATATCAGGTCACGTGGCTTCAATCTGAATATTGTCTCTATTGATGAGGATGCAAAAACAAACATTAAAGTGCCTGACCTGATAACAAAATCAATGGTAGACGGGATTATTGTCATTTCAAATATCGGAACAGAATTGATAAAAAAAATAGCTAAACATAATATTCCTATGGTTTTGGTCGATCATTATGACGATGCACTACATATTGATTCAATTATGACAGATAATTTCAACGGCGCGTATAAAGCGGTCAAATATCTTGATGAAAATGGAATACGCAGAATAGGCTTTATCGGAGATACCAAAATAGCAGTAAGCTATATGGAAAGATGGAATGGGTTTAAAAAAGCTGTGGAGGATTGTAAGCTGGAGCTTGAAATGAAGTTTTGCAAGACATGCGGCTACGAAAACTTTGCGGAAAATAATGAACCTGAAATAGCAGCGCTTATAGATGAGCTTGATGAAATGCCGGAAGCTTTTTTTTGCGTGAGTGATTCAAGTGCGGCGGTTTTAAGCAATGTACTTTTGAATAAAGGAATTTCAGTTCCTTTTGATGTAAGCATAATCGGATTTGATGATACAAAGCTTGCCCAATTGAATACGCCTGCATTGACAATGGTGCATATTCATAAGGAATTTTACGGAGAGAGAGCGGTAGAGCAGCTTTTTTATAATATCAAACATACGAGTAAACCGGTTGAAACCGTGAGAATAGGGACGAATCTGATAGAAAGAAGCTCTGTAAAGCAAAATTTTGAGATTATATAGGTTGCACTAAAGAAATTTCAAGGAAGAATTGTGTAACCTATGAAATTAAGGAATATGATTTTGCAATATTAGAATGGAAATGTAAGATGTTTATTGCAAAACATATAGTTTATAATTTATTACATAAATTGCAATAAACGGATGAAACTAGTATAATAGAAATAAGTTGTGTTAAAAAGTACTAGCTATGAAATCAATTGTGGGAGAGGTGAATTATTGATATGGTAGATCCTAGACTGGGCAGATTTACTGATGTGCTGGTAGAGCACTCCTTGAAAATAAAACAGGGGGAAAATGTGGTTATCCGGACAAGTATCCTTGCAAGGCCGCTGATTGATGAATTTTACAGAAAAGCAGTATTAAAGGGTGCTAATGTGTTTACTCATATACTTATGGATGAACATAAGAAGTTTTTTATGGAAAATGCCAGTGATGAGCAGATAAAGAATACGAATATATTATATGAAGATATTTATGACAAGGCGGATGCTGTTCTGGCTATAGATGCTCCTTCAAATACAAAGAATCTCTCAAATGTTCCTCCCAGGAAGAACATGGAGTACAACAAAGTTCTTTCTCCGATACTTAAGAAAATAATGACAAAAAGATGGGTAATGACAAACTATCCGGTAGAATCCTTTGCACAGGATTCCGGTATGTCTTTGGGGGAATATGAGGATTTCCTGTTTGACGCGGTTTTGGTTGACTATGAGAAAATGGATAAGGACATGGATAAAATTATTAACATATTTGATGCAGCAAATACAATAAGAATAATAGGCCGTGATACAGACCTGACATTTGACATACAAGGCAGAAAGGGTACGAAATGCAGCGGCCAGAATAATGTTCCTGATGGAGAGGTGTTTTATGCTCCGGTCACAAACTCAGCAAATGGGCATATATACTATGAATTTCCGGCAATAAGATATGGCTGCCAGGCAGACGGTGTAAGGCTGGAATTTAAGGCTGGCAAAATAATTAACGCAAAAGCTGATACTAATGAACAATTTCTCAATCAGATGCTGGATACTGATGAAGGTGCCAGGTATCTGGGAGAATTTGGAATAGGACTGAATTACGGAATAAAGAAGTTTATAAAGAATATTCTTTTCGATGAGAAAATAGGCGGAACCATACACCTTGCAGCCGGCAATGCTTATGAGGGCTCAGGAGGGGATAACCGTTCAGCCATCCACTGGGATATGATAAAAGAGCTGAGAGATACCGGAGAAATATATGCAGATGGCAAGCTAATACAGAAAAATGGAGTATACATTTTTTAGAAGTAGCGATCCAAATATAATATATATAACTCAATTTTTTATTATATATGAGCAGTAAAAAAAAAATAGGAATTTTGCAATTTATATAAAAATATCTGCAATCCAACATTATTCACTATAAATGTAAAAAAATGTGCTATAATAAATGTAGTATTAATCATTAAGTAATGGTGGTGAAATTGTTGAAACTGACAATTGATAACATTAAGACAATGTCAGAGCACCAACAGATATCGGACAGTGTAGAACAGGTTGCGGAAGAAATCAAGGAGTATAATAAGGAGAAGGATCTTGGTTTTTTAAAAGAATTGAAGGATATTTGCATACAGGAAAATATGACAGTAGAAATAGGAAAGATGTATAGAAATATCAGCATGTACCATTTCTATGCAAACGACCTCAGCAAAGCGGTAATATCAATGCAGTTGGCAGTAGACCTGCTGAGGCGGGAAAATTGTGACAGCTTGCTTGCTGTGTATTATTCGGAGCTGGGCTTGATATACTTCTATAACCGTGAATATTTGTATACCAAAACATATTATGACGAAGCAGAGGAGCTTATTTCTAAGAGCACTGATATAAGCAAACATAATATATTTCTCCACTACTACAGATATGGGTTGTTGCTCAGCAATATGCATAAATATGAGCTCGCAGGAGAGAAGCTCGAAAAAGCGTCAACATTTTCGGACGATGAAAAGTACACCGCATTAGTTACTATGAACCTTGGTATTGTATATAAGAGGCAGAAGGATTTTAAAGCTGCTCTGAAATATTACAGTAAAGCACTTTACATATTGGGTGACAGGGATATGAGTATTAAGAGCGCAATATGCAACAATATTGCTGAGGTTTATAAAATACTTGGTCAGTATAAGAAGGCGCTTGTCTATATGGATAAAGCTTTCAAATGCATTACAGACGATGATTTGTCACTGCATTTTATATATTTCAATACATTTACAGAAATCAAGCTATTGATGGGCGATAGGGAATCGGTGCTTGATGAGTTCCTGGCACTACTGACCAGGGTAGAAGATTACCATATAAATAAGGAGTTCATAATTGAAGGAATAAGCGATATGATAGAGGTTGGGTGTGAGCACAGTAATATGCTTAAGAGGCTTGAAGCTGCCATAGAAGAGCTTATTGAATTCAATACATACGACAATGAAGATTATGTAAAGGGACTGAAGGGATGCATCCGGGATATACGGCAGTGTCTGAAAGAACTCGCAAATTAATTTGAAAGGTGGTGTATTATATGAAAAAAGCATTAATATGCCTATTACTATCATTAACACTTATCCTGTCAACGGTAGCGGCAGTATCTGCAACAGATTATTTTTACCCATTAATTATAGTTACAGGAGAAGCAACAGAATAGCAGAAGAACTGAAACCGCCCTATCCTAAGCGGAAGTTTGGGCGGTTTGCAAGTCGGTATATGGTGGGATGAGCAATTGCCCCACTATTATTTTTTGTGTAAATATTGGGTCAGGCTTGAGATATACACTGTCATTATAATAATGACGGTGTATATTTTTTATGCCCATGCGCAAAAAATAGATGCAAAAAGTATGGGAGAGTGCAGCTATGGATAAAGACGGACTGAAGAACATAATTATCTCCGGTGAAGAGGAAAGGGAGAACCAAATCCATGAGCTTATAAAAGGGAAGCGGTCATTGAACATAAATAGGGAGCTCTGCAAAACACTTACACTTGGCGAAAGGATGGCTGACCGTATAGCCAAATTTGCCGGCAGCTGGTATTTCCTGACTTTGTTTGGCTGTGTTATCTTAACATGGGCAATTATAAACTCAAAATTTGTATTGGATAATCCGTTAGATCCATTTCCATATGTATTCCTGAATCTGATACTTGGCTGCATAGCAGCAATACAGGCACCGATAATAATGATGAGCCAGAACAGGGAATCACAAAAAGACAGGCTGCGCTCCGAAAATGATTATCTTATAAACCTCAAATCAGAGATTATACTTGAGGATTTGCATATTAAGATAGATGAAATAATAAAGGAGCAGACACTATTGAAAAAAGAGCTTAAAGATATTAAGATGGAAATGGAAAAGACCAATGAAAGGTTGATGAGCGATATTTATGGAAAAGACAATACCAGTAGAAAAGAACCGGAATTATATAGTTGATATATCTGGGCTTACCAGTGAAGGCCATGGAGTAGCAAGAATAGAGGGCTTTACTGTATTTGTCGAAGGAGCACTTCCGGAAGAACAGGCGGAGATAAGAATAGTAAAAGTGATGAAAAGCTATGCCTATGGGAAGCTTCTAAGAATATTGAAGTCATCCTCCAGCAGAATTGATCCCGTCTGCGGGGTTGTGAAAAGATGCGGAGGCTGTCAATTGCAGCATATGAGCTATGAGGCACAACTGCAATACAAAACCCTCCAGGTAAAGGATGCAATTGAGCGGCTGGGTGGGCTTAAAGATGTCATTATTCATGACACAATAGGTATGGATAGCCCTTGGCGCTACAGGAATAAAGCACAGTTTCCGGTGGGTGGGGATGGGGATATAATGATAGGCTTTTATGCCAACAGGAGTCACGAAATTATTAATACCCCTCAGTGCTCTATACAGGATGAAGTAAATGACAGAGTGATACAAGCAGTCAGGGAATTCATAAAGAAGTATGATATCAGTGTATATGACGACAATACAGGAAAAGGTCTTATTAGGCATATAGTAACCAGAAAGGGCTTCAAAACGGGGGAAGTTATGGTATGCATAGTAATAAACGGAGATGCTATCCCCTTTGATAAGGCCTTGGTAGAAATGCTGAAAGCCAGCATTGATAATCTGAAAAGCGTGGTACTGAATATTAATAAAAAGAAAACCAATGTGATTCTGGGTGAGGGAAATATAGTAATATTCGGTGAAGAAGCAATCTATGACTACATAGGTGAGTTCAAATTCAGGATTTCCCCCCTCTCATTTTTCCAGGTGAACCCCGTTCAGACAGAGGTATTGTATAATAAGGCACTTGAGTATGCAGACCTTACTGGCGGTGAAGTTGTATTCGATGCTTACTGCGGAATAGGTACGATATCACTATTCTTGAGCAAAAAAGCCGGTAAGGTGTATGGAGTAGAAATAGTACCCCAGGCAATTGAAAATGCAAAGGAGAATGCAAAGCTTAACGGAATAGAAAATGCAGAATTCATTGTAGGAGAGTCAGAAACAGTAATACCGGAATTGTACGGGAAGGGTATCAAAGCGGATGTGATAGTAGTCGACCCACCAAGAAAGGGCTGCGATGAAAGACTGCTTCATGCAATTGCCCAAATGGAACCTGAAAGGGTAGTTTACGTATCCTGCAATCCTGCAACTCTCGCAAGAGATTTGAAGTATTTATCGGAGAGAGGGTACGAAGTCAAAGAGGTTCAGCCGGTGGATATGTTTCCTCAGACGGTGCATTGTGAGGCCGTGGTACGAATTGAAAGATGTTGAAGCCATTGCAAATCAAGGGCTTGAGTGAGTCTGAGGTCTTTGAAATTATCATGTGACCCTTGAAGAGATAAAAAAGATGACATAGCCTCTAATCGCAGTAATAGCGAGCTTGGAGGCTTGTTTTTTAGCTTGTTGACAATTCTACCTCTTTAGGTAACTTTTGAGGTAAAACTGTCAACTGTCAACTGGAATAAGTCCGCAGATTGTATATGGTTAATGCGAATATTGGTGAAATACAGTATAATAAATAGTTTTAGATAACTGGAGATTATTTCAAAAAAACGACAGCACCTTATGTGATAGGTTTGCCTTTACACTGAAATCTGAAAATGTTAGAATTTGTATAATGAGTTTGATTTTTGAGATATTACAGGAGGAATTTGAATGAAAAAGTTCATTTCTACTTTACTGGTCATCGCTATAATGTTTGCGCTTATACCAGCGGCAATATTTGCGGCGGATGTCACAGCAACAAGCTCGGCATCGAAGGCAAGCAATTATTCCAATGCTGAGCTTGCACGGGCTGTTAATCTCGGTTTCGGTGCGTACATAACGAGTAATCCAACTGTTACATTCTCACAGTTTTTCAAAATGCTTGACAAAACGGTTGAGCTTGGCGATCAAAGCAAGTTATACTATTGGCAAAATTCTCCTGCGTTAAAAACTGCTCGAAAGTCAAACGCGAAAATGACGCGCTCCGACGGAATGGTTGCTGTGTTCTGCGCGGCAGAGATTCTCGGCGGACGCTATGTGGGGCAGAACAATGTAAAGTATGGTCTTCTGTGGGAAAAAATGGGCAACTGGAGCGGTAAAGCAGGGCAAAACTACCAACCTAATGATCAAATCTTTGGTACTGATTTTATAAATGAAACGCCGAAAGTGTTGTTTAATCCCCAGGATAACTTTGAAAACAGGAGGGTTGATGCGTGGTATTATTCTTTCGGCAGGATTTCCGTATTGTCGGGCAATTATCTTTTTGACTATGATGAGAAAAGTAATTCACTGAGAGCGGAAATGCCGTTTGTCTACACAGAGGCTCTGCTTGCAGCATTAAGGCTTTATGACAGCGGCTTTCAGGTGTCAGAACGTTGGGCAACCGCTGATGACAAGGCAATTCTTCATAAGGCGGAAGAGCGTAAGCAAGCTATATTGAACAGTGAGACTGCTGTAGAAGTTAAGGGGACGAAATATTATGTTTCAAATAAGGGAAATGATAATAATGACGGATTAACTCCGCAGACCGCTTGGGCAACCATAAACAAGGCTTTGACAGTTAAGAGATATGGTGATGCGGTTTTCTTTGAACGCGGCGGAATTTTCCGCGGAACGCTTATTACGCAGCAAGGCATAACTTATTCTGCATACGGCACAGGCGCAAAGCCAATTATCACGGCTTCTCCCGAAAATGGCATTGGAGAAGAAAAGTGGTCGCTTGTCGAAGGCACAAATAATATTTGGCAGTTTAACAAGGATCTAAAACAGTGCGGTTCGATTGTTGTAAACGGTGATACAGTAATTCAGCGTACCTGCCCTCTCTGGGACGGTGAAAAATACCTGCAAGTGCTTGATTATACTGTAGTTGAAAACAATATGAAAATCGGGAATTCGTTTAACGTAAAGACAATGCTCCCGAACAGCACGTTTTTCAACGACATACGTTATCCGAAACGCACAGACCTTGCTGACCTGCCTATGGACAAAGAAGGAAAACTCTATTTCCGATGTGATGAGGGAAATCCCGGGATAGTTTATAGGTCAATTGAGTTTTCAATGGTTGGTTCGCATTCTACGACAATCTGCGTTGGTGTGGTAGATAAAGATGTGATAGTAGATAATTTTGCGTTCCTTTACGCGGCAAACGGTGTGAATTGCGAGTATGGACCAGCGGTGTCAAATTCTGTGATTCAGAATTGTGAGGTAGGGTTCACGGGCGGGCGTGTGTATGGATACAGCAACAGCCGTTTTTCGGGAAGTGAAAATCCTTCCCGTATGGTCGGGCGTGATGGAGATGGAATAATGCTTATGGGACACAATGTTACGGCACGGAACAATTATGTTCACGATACATGGGATCACGCTTTTGTAGTCGAAACAATGTACGGCACTTGGAGTGAAGAAGATAAACAGAAGGCGGCAAATTCCAACTTCAAATACTATTACGATATCACTATCGAAAATAATGTTGCCAAAAACTGCGCCTCATTGTTTTTGATGCCTGACTGGACGCTTATCGATACTGAATATGAACGCCCCGCAATATTAAACGAGTTTCGAGATATTGCAGTCAAGAATAATTATTCAATAAACAACGGTTATCACTGGCGAACGCGGGCAAACGGCGGACAGCAGCAGACTAACCGCGGCGGGTTGGGATTTGCTCACCCTGTCGGCAGTGGAGGAATAATTGTCGCAAACAACACTATTTATCGAGTAAATGTAAACAGCGAATTTTCAGGTGTGTCGATGTTCTTCTATCCAGAAGCGGAAATGCCGGTGTTCAGTGGAAATACGCTTATTCAAGACAACTACGCACCGTTGGTTTCGAGATCATTTGGCACAACTGATTTGGACGATGCTATTATAATAAATAATAAGGATTTTCCAAACGTAAAGTCAGTCTAACAAAACGTTAGAGAAATTCTAGGCGATAAAACTGCGAAAATTTTTGCACTCTCCGAATCACCTACACTGACAAAATTCAGCGACACGCGGAAAGTCGGTGACAAATACATACTCTCGTTGTCGAGGGTGAATTCGATTACGAAGGTTTCTTACAAAGTTATCAGCGGAGAAACTGTCGCATCAATAACGTCAGAAGGCGCGGTGACAGCTCTGAAATCAGGTACGGCGAAGATTCAAGTTACGTTCAGCAATGGTATAAACAGGGATATAGTGCACACATATTCACTGAACGTGAATAAGTAGGCACCTATCTACTCAATTGAAGATCTAAAAAAAGTAAGACTTGCTTTATAATTAATGAGATTTTTGAACAGTGGTAGTCCATATAGCTCTGCAAAAGCAGGGTTATTTTATACGAAATTGATTATTCCGCCAAGGAACCAACGGGTCCTTACGACATCTTTTTTGTATCCTCAAGGCATACAGAATGCTGCGTGAAGATCGAACGCAGCTAAACCCGTTGTAAATCAAGGGTTTTGAATGAAATTTTAAGCATTTATTTATCATTCGACCCTTGAGGCTATAAAAAAGATGACATCTAGGCGAAATGTGGATATTTCAAGGCTTCTTCGGATTCAATATATCCAATCCGAATATATATTTGCATTATCCCACCCAAAACTTCTCACACAAGTAATATAACTGATGCACATCACAGAATTAATAATGGTTGGTTTTCTCTAAAAGGTGATATGGTTTGATATACTACTGCCGATTAGAAAAACTGTGAATAAGAATTTTATTCAACCTATTTATAGATTGTTGATGTTAATGATAAATATTGGTACAATTATGTAAATTGTAATTTTATGAGAGGTGCATTATGAGAAGAAGTACAAAAGTATTATCATTACTCTTAGTTGCTCCAATTCTTTTCTCTTTCATGGTAAGCACAACATTCGCCGCTGCCTTAAAAATTGTTGCAATTAAAGATTTAAACGTATCTGTATACATAAATCAAAGCTACTCTTTGCCCACTATGGTAGATGCCACAATGAGTAATAAGACTACGCAGAAGGTTGCGGTCACATGGAGCCCCAAAACTGTAGTAACGTCAAAGGCTGGAACCTTTGTATATAAAGGGACTGTCAAAGGTTACTCAAAGCAGGTTTTGCTGACGTTAAAAGTCTTGCAGACACCTGATACTGAAATTCTTCGGGCAATTTCATACGGATTCGTGCCGGGTAACCTGCAGGGTGACTGGGACAAAACCATTACTTTCAGCCAGTTTTGTTCTATGCTTACAAATGTGATTTCCCGATATGACAGTAAACTTGTTCCACAGTGGAAAAAGACAGCTGCACGGGCGTTGGCGTCAAATGATACTATGCACAGGGACTATGGAATGCTGGCGGTTTATTATGCTGCCTGTATTATGGGAATCGGACAGACAACAAATGGTAACTGGAACTACATGGCACAGAATTTAGGTGTTGAGGCGGTAAACGGATTCGATGATGTCTATACAAAATGGTTTCCGGATTGCAATAAACCATCTCCATTTTATGATATTGAATATAAGCATCGCATTTCGGGATGGGACTTTGTTACCAGTTCAAGATACTGGTGCATGGGTCAGACTTCTTGCGTAAGCGGTAATCAGGTTTTTGACATTGATTTTGTACATAAAACGGTAAGACCTATGGTTAACTTCAACAGGAAGGAAGCAATCCATGCGGTACTCAGATTGTATGAAAGCACATTCAAACGGACTGATAAAACTATAGGCAGTGATAAAGAATCCGCTGAAATCCTTACGCTTGCCGATAAGCGCAGAAACTCAATTATAAACAGCGAAACAACCATTATAAAAAGCAATACATTTATTCAAGGAAAAACCTATACAGGGATGGCATATTATGTCTCCAACAGCGGCAATGACTCTAATGATGGTACTTCACCCGTAACTACATGGGCAACCATGAATAAGGTGAACTCTACGGAGCTGAAGTACGGTGACGCTGTATTCTTCAAACGTGGAGACATATGGTATGATCAGCTCTGGGGACAGCAGGGTGTTACCTATTCTGCATATGGCACAGGCTCCAAGCCCGTTATCAGCGGCTCTGTGGCAGAAGATGCAGCAACTCCGGACAAGTGGAAGTTATATTATACGGGCAAGAACGGTGAAAAAATATGGGTTTACTATCGTGAGCTCCGCGATTGTTCCGGTGTACTTTTTAACAGCGGAGAGAGCTGGGCAAACAAGGTGACGCCTCGCTGGAACGGTAAGAAATATGTTTCCGACACTGGTAAGAGCTTTGATGCTATTTCAGGACTTGCGCAGGATTTAGATTATTTTTCCTGCCTTGATCTTACCAAAATAGACCCGTTGGAGGCAGTAATGGAAACCGGCGCTGCCGGCCCGCTGTATCTGCGCTGTGATGCAGGCAATCCAGGTGAGTTATACAGTAATATAGAATTCATTCTTGATGGATCAGGTATATCGCCTGTAGGTTATAACGGCAAGGGTATGACTGTTGACAATATAAAAGTTGTGTTTTTTGGAAATGTGGGTGTGAGTTGTGCAGGCTATCAGGGGTGGACAAATACAATCGTGCAGGATTGTGAAATAGGCTGGTGTGGCGGGGGTATTACAAAATATTCCTATGATATGGGTGAATTTGCAATAGCAAATATCTCCGGTGGTGCTGCACAGATGTCGGGACCAAAAAACACAGCTATAAACAACTACATCCACCATTGTGCCAGTAAGGCATTGGTTGTTGCTATGCATGACGGGACGAGCGCTTCCAATACTTATAGCGATATAGTAGCTAAAGGAAATCTTCTGGAATATAATGCCGCAGCATTGCATCTGGTCAACTATATGGAGCAGGAAAATCCCAGCGTAGATAGTGGTTTTAAAAATATCAGCTTTGAGGACAACTATGTTATGTATACAGGATATGGCTGGGTGTATATAAAGACGCTGCGGACCGATTTTTGGCTGGAGAAATTACCCTTCAGCTCTATTGAGTTCGGTGGTCAGAACAAAAATAATAATGACGGCATCAATGTCAGGAACAACATATTCTATCTGTCTAAATATGCTATAGTCCACTGTTATATGCCGAAAAACAATCAGCCAATCTACTCCGGTAATATATATGCTCAGAATGAAAACGGATGGTTGGCTATGTTGAGAGGCAGACTGCTCAGCATCACCGAAAATGGTGAAAAATATGTGCGTGATGAATTATTAGACAAGACAGGTATAGTTTTGACAGTTAAGTGAGTTAAGAATTAGTCTATTAAGCCTCTTAAAAAAGAAGGAGTATCAAATCCAGAATGGGACAATGGGACAGGTACCTTGTCCCATTGTCGATTATTTGATATACTTTTATTGAGGTGTTGAATTTGTCGAGAGATGCAAGAGTTAGAAGTAAAAGCAGAATATATCACATAATGCTTCGGGGAATAAACAGACAGGATGTTTTTGAGGATGACGAGGATGTAGAAAGACTACTTGAAACAATAAGTAAATATAAGGAAGTAAGCAAATTTGAGATATTTGCCTACTGTATAATGAGCAATCACATTCATTTGCTTGTTAGAGAGAAAGAAGAATCTGTTTCAAACGCAATCAAACGAATAAGCAGCAGTTATGTATTTTGGTATAACAAGAAGTACGAGCGGTGCGGGCATTTATTTCAAGAGAGATTCAAGAGCGAAGCAGTAGAAAGTGATGAATATTTTTTGACAGTATTGAGATATATTCATCAAAACCCGATCAAAGCAGGAATAGCAAAAAATATTCTGGATTATAGATGGAGCAGCTACAGAGAGTATATTGAGAAAGCATTAATAATAGACATAGATTTTGCACTAGAGATGCTTTTACCTGACAGAAAAAAAGTAGTAGAACTATTTCGGAACTTCAACATACAGAATAATAATGATATGTGCCTTGAAGATGAAGGAAAACTAAGAGTATCAGACAGCGAAGTGAAGGATATTTTAAGGAAGCAGGTATAATGGAGCCGAAAGAACTGAGACAGGTAGAAAAGGGCAAAAGAGATGAAATAATCAGGAAGCTCAAATTAATGAATGGAGTTACAATAAGGCAATTATCGAGAATGACAGGAATATCAAAGAGCACGATAGACAGAGTGTAGGGCAAGGTACCTGTCCCCCTCTGTCCCTTTTCGCAATCGGCAGAGCTGACATCACTGACGTGCTTAGTAACACGCTCGGAGGGATAATCGGGATTGGCATTTATGCCTTGCTGTCCAAGGTTCTGAAAGGCAGGACAAATAAGGTTATCAATGTACTTGTCGCTTTGCTATTGATAAGTCACCGATGGGTGCGTATCAAATAGGTATCAGCGACACAATAACAAGGAGTGTGAGTGAAATGTGGAAATGTCTAAAATGCGGTCGTGAGTTCAAAAACACGGAACAAGACCACTTTTGCGTGAAGCCAAACAGCATTGACGAATACATCGCCGCACAACCGGAAGATGTGCGACCTCTGTTACAAAGTATCCGCGAAGCCATCCGCGCAGCCGCGCCGGAAGCCACAGAGAAAATCTCGTGGCAGATGCCGACGTTCTGGCAGGGTGAAAACCTCATCCACTTCGCGGCGTTCAAAAATCACATCGGGCTGTACCCCGGCGGCGAAGCCACGTCCGAGTTTTCGGAGCGGCTCACAGATTATAAGACTTCCAAGGGAGCGATTCAGCTTCCGCTTGTCAAGCCGATAGATTATGAACTCATCACCGACATCGTGCGGTGGAGATTAAAGCGGGAAGCGAGAGGGAGTGACACTTTATGACAAACGAGCGCGTGTACAAGATGGCGTTTTCGAGAGTCTACCCGCTACTCGTCCAAAAGGCGGAGCGCAAAGGGCGCACCAAATTCGAGGTTGATGCTTTGATTTGTTGGCTGACGGGGTATGACGATTCTGGCTTGCAAGCGCAAATTGTGAAGAATATCGATTACAAAACCTTCTCTAGCGAAGCCCCGCAGATAAACCCGAACGCCGCCAAAATTTCAGGCGTGATTTGGGGGCATCGCGCCGAGGAAATCGAAGACCCGCTCATGCAGAAAATCAGGTGGATGGATAAGTTAGTTGATGAATTGGCGAAGGGCAAGCCGATGGAGAAGATATTGAGGAGTTGAAGTAAGTGGGGATGTTTATGGCAGACTTTACACCGGAAGAGTTGGGCGAAGCGCACCGCGCGATATTATCGCTAAGAAACAAATCAGAAAAGGCATCCGGCAAGCTAAAAGAAGGTTCTTGGCAGAAGACTCTATTGGACTCCTACGTCAAAGCCGCCGACACTGTTTTGAAGCTGATTGACGGCGATATGGCTATGCCGTTTGAGTGTGAAGCACTTAACGAGGCTAATAAATCCTTGGGAGACGCACTGCACCGTGCCGAGGAAGTTATCGGAAAATTTGTTGCTGGCAGTTCGCAACATACATTACAAAAGAATAGAATCGCCGCTTTGAAGATTGCGCTGTCGCTGATTGAGAAGGAGCAACGCTTATGCAAAGATTCTAATTGTCGGTAAGATGGTTACTGTAAAAGAAAATGTGTCTGCAGAGGAGATTTATTCTAAAGAGTGGGATAATAGAGTGGAATAATAATCTAACGTAAAAGATGCATTTTCAAAACCAAACTGTCTAATAATTCTTTATATGTTTTGCTTAACAACTGCTATAAGATGGGATTTCTCAGGTGATTGTTTGAAATAATTGTATCGAATAAAGCCTTCAAGAGGACAATACGCTTTTGAAGGTTTTATTGCTTACAATTACCGAGGTTGTAAAGCAAAATACGGTTCTTAATCCTGCAAAAAAGCCTGCAACAGGCTGTGATTTCTGAAAGATACTCCGCCGCCAAGGGGATACCAGATTGATACGGCATCTTTTTTGTATCCTCAAGGCACGTTGAGTGTATAATAATGATGACGTATTGTGGTCAAAAGGGCAAATAAGACACTTTGACCACTACATATAGTGGTTTTGGAGCAAAAAACGGGCAAGAATCGAGACAAAAAAGTGCATTTTTGAGCCCGATTTTTTGGGGCGTTTTATAGATGACATAAAGACAAATAGGAATTTATTGAGCAGATAGCCATAATAAAAAGCACAAAAAACTGGTCTTAGGTAAATTAGCGGAGGTTTATAAATGAACAAAATGATTAAGATTAGGAATGAAGAAGAAACAGATTATGAGAGAGTAGAAGAGATCACAAGGAAATCTTTTTGGAATTTATATATTCCGGGGTGCATTGAACACTATTTAGTTCATGTTATGCGATCCCACAAAGACTTTCTGCCGGAGTTGGATCTGGTGATTGAAGTTGATAATCAGATCATTGGGAATATCATGTATACGAAAACAAAACTAATTGATGAGTTCGGGGAAGAAAAAGACATCCTTACTTTCGGTCCAGTTTGCATTTTGCCAGAATATCAGAGAAAGGGGTATGGAAAAAAACTAATGGAGTATTCCTTTGAACAGGCGACCGCACTTGATTATGATGTGATTGTAATATTTGGGAATCCGAATAATTATGTAAGCCGTGGTTTTAAGAGTTGCAAAAAGTACAATGTCTGTCTTGAAAATGGGACATATCCGGCGGCAATGATGGTAAAAGAACTCAAACCAGATGTCTTGGATGGAAGAAAATGGGTTTACTATCAAAGTCCTGTATTTGAGATAGATGAACAAGAAGCTGGGTGCTTTGACGAGGGTTTGGAAAGCCTGGAGAAAAAATACCAGCCAAGTCAGGAAGAATTTTTTATTCACAGCCATTCTATTATACAGTGAGTTTCCTTTAGTGGTATAAGGATAAGCTACAACTTCCAATTTATCTATAAATCAAAAATTAAATGAATCTTGGAAATCAGCGGGGAGTGTTTTTTAACGAAGATACCCCTGCTTTTTTTATACCCTTTTTTAGGGATGCGAATAAACGAATGGAGGTAAAACAAATGGCAAACGAAACAATGCGTATCTTTTTCCCTCTGAAGATATTCACCTATCCTCAGTATGACTGCTCGGAGGACAATCCGGTGGAGATTACTCCAGCGGAGGCGGTGGCGTATGAGGATCAAATCCTCGCCGCCATAGCAAAAGAGAACCGACACTTTGAAAACGACCGGGGACTTGCCGAATACATTCATGATGAGGCTCTTAACGAAAAGGTATATAGCCTGTACCCATCAGTGGAGATTGTCGACGGCGAGCTGTGGGGTGTGATGACCGCCGGGATAAGAGAACCCCTTTCAGGTGAAGAAACCGCCGAGCTATTAGAATTTGTGACTGGTCAGGCGAGTGACGGGTACGGCGAAGGCCTAGAACAGCGTCCCATTAAAACTCCGGACGGCGAGATCTACGTCAGCTTCTGGAATCATGAAAACTATTCCCTGAAGCTTGGGCAGGAGATGAAAAACAGTTCACCCGACCTTGGCTACGGAGGCCTGGTGATGGGATGAATGAAAAAGTGAACGGACGAATAACACTCTTCTATTTCTTATGAAGTTGAAGGGTGCTTTTTGTCCTTCCGAGGAAGGATCTGAATCATGGAACATGATGTAACACTGCAAGAAAAAAACGGTGCGGGAGTGACCGATATGGTGATGGCAAGAGCTAAAATGTAATGAAAAAGATCTGGAGCAGCAGAAAAAGAGGTGATAATTTAAATTGAAAATACTCAGAAACCGTATATTCTTAAGTGCAGCCTGTATTATCCTGGCAGCAGCTATTTCATTTATATTCCTGCCGAAGTTTTATGCTGGAAAGAGCGCGACGGTGATGGTACTGCGGGCTGCGGAAGACATACCGGCAGGCACGAAAATAGAAAGCAGGCATATTGCAGAGGTCGAAGCCGGAAAATGCAGCTTGCCGGATAACATCATAAACGACAGGAAATTGATTGTCGGTAAGATAGCAAAGACCAGCATAGCAAAGGGTGACTATATATTTCCTCAAAAGATAACCGAGTTTGTCACGGATGAAAAGCTGGACCGTATAGCGAAGGACAATAAACGTCTGGTTTCAGTCAGTATACCGAGTATTGCAGCAGGGCTTTCCTCACACTTGAAAAGCGGCGAACTTGTAACGGTGGCTGTCTTTCTAAGTCCAAAGGAAAGCTCAAATACAGAGCAAAGTACTTCACCAAAGGTAATGATATACCCTGAGCTTAAGAACCTTGAGGTTTACAGTGTGGAAAACTCCCGCACACAGAGCACCGAACAGGCAAGAGAGCAGCAGGAGGATAACAAGCCGTCCAGCGATCCCGTACCAAAGACTGTAACCCTTATTGTCACCGAGGCACAGGCGGTAAAGCTTATCGAAGCCGAATACACAGGAAAGCTGCACATAATATTTGAGAAAAGAGGGGTTGACGTTGGGAAGTAAAACAATAGCTGTTTGGGGCAGGGATAACAGCGGAAAAACCACCTTCGCAGTAAACCTTGCCTGTGCGCTGGCAAAACGTGACCGGCTTATAGGGCTTATCTCTTCCAACCTGATATACGGAAATTTACAGATATATTTTGGACAGAGTGTCCCGTCGGGGAAAGGACTGTTCAAAGGGCTAAACGACGATAATCCCAACATTGGTGAGAAGTTTTCAGAGTATGAAGGCTGCAAAAACGTATTCTTCCTGTCGGTGCCTAATAACTACACCGGGCTTCTATGTGACAGTATAACGCTTCAAAGTGTGGAAAAGCTGATTGCTGCCGCGTCCCTGGTATTTGATATTATCATCATTGATGGGAGCGGGGACGTTACAAACCCGATATCAAGTGCGGGATTGTGGATGGCTGAAAGGATATATACCATGTACAAGCCATCCATATCGGCACAGATGTGGCATAAGGGAGTGGAGGATTTTGTAAGGGAGCTGCATATAAAAGAAAAGCAAATAAATGTCATGCAAGCTCCCAATGGTGACTTCTGTGATAAAACCTTTAAAAGTCTCATAGAGCTTCCCTTTGCATATGAACTGCCTTTTGTAAAACGGGCGGGCGAGCTTGAAAACACGGGGACGCCTGTATACTTTTACAGGGACAACTCATGCGGGAGATACAGTAAGGTTCTGGATAGAATAGCAGACGTAATTTGCGGAGGTAGAGGAAAGTGAATGACAGATTTTCAGTAAATGAGCTTATATATAAAGCAAACAGGCAGCGAGCGGACAGCGGGGAAAACAGCCTCGAAGCCCAGGACTACATTGCAATTCTTGATAAGCTGCAAAGGATCATTTCAAAAAACCACTCAACCGAGCTGGCACAAGTGCTTTATTCGGAAGAAGCGGAGGTAAAGCTGAAAAATCTTATCATGCAGTACTTGAACAGTGAGCGGATGGTGGCAAAGGGGATTCAAAACATATCCGGGCTTGTAGATATGGTGTACGCGGATATGGCGGGCATGGGAATTCTGTCGGAATACCTCAAGGACAGCGAAGTTGAAGAGATTAATATAAACGGGTATAACGGTGTATGGGTCTTGTATAGGGATAGAAAGGTCAGACTTCCGGTAACCTTCAGCAGTCCGGAAGCATGCTCGAATATAGCAAAGAAAATGAGCCGGTTTGGAAACGTAATACTTGACGGCTCAAAGCCCATAGGCGACAGCTTCATATCAAAGGGAGTCCGTATGTCTGGAGCGATTGTACCGTGTGTTGATCCTGATGCAGGTGCAATAGCTTCCGTCAGAAAGCAAAAACCGTCGTATATCACAAGAGAGAACCTCATCAACTGGGGGACGGCAACGGCAGACGAGCTTGACTTCCTAACCTATGCGTCAATAACGGAATATCGGTTGCAATAGCAGGGGCGACAGGCAGTGGAAAGACCTCCGATATGGGATATATTCTAAGCTGTATCTCAAACGATAAAAGAATAGTGACTATAGAAGATACAAGAGAGCTTACACTGACGCAGCTTGATGAAAACGGTATTATGACAAACGATGTCATTCACCTTCTGACAAAGGAAGAACCAAACCCCATAACCATGCTTGACCTCTTAAAGCTTTCCCTGAGGCTCCACCCTGCAATCCTTGTCCCTGCTGAGATGAGGGGCAAGGAAGCCCTGACAGTGCAGGAGGCAGGAAGGACAGGGCACACTATTGTCAGCACTCTGCATGCAAACAGTGCGAGGACAGCCTATGAAAGAATCCTTACTATGTGCCTGGAAGCCGGGACGTCATTATCGGAAGAAAGGCTGCTAAAAAATATAGTTGAAGCTTTCCCCATCATGCTCTTTAAGATGCAGCTTACCGACAAATCTCGTAAGTATATAGAAATATTTGAAGCCACCGGGGTAAAAGACGGTGAAGTTGCAGGTAATACCCTTTTTAAATATGATGTTGAACATTACGAAAAGGACGGGGACGGGAGAATCATAAAGGTTGTAGGAAATCACAAACACAACGGTTGGATATCACAGGCTCTTGCCGAGCGGCTTCTGGTAAATGGTGTTGAACTGAAGGAAATCCGCCGCTTTGCGGGAAACAGATTCGGTACTTGAGGGAGGTGGCTGTATATAATGAACGACTAGGTATACTTTGCTTGTATTTTTGTCCTTATATGCTTATCACTATTTCTCATGCTGAAGATAAATCCTTTTATGCCGGAGAGGAATACCTTGAAGCAGCGGAGACTTTAACTGGCGGGGGCAAAGCTGAAGATCAGTGAGAGAATAACCATAAGATTTACAAACCTGTTCCGGCAGACCAGCTGCACATTGAAAAAATTCCTGCTGATGATTGCAGCAGCACTGATAGCGGGATTTGTCGCAGGATTCTTGCTTTTTAACAACGCAGGGCTGGCTGCGGTTATGGCGGTCTGTCTTATCACTACCCCTTACTTTTACTTGACAGTAAAAAGTGCGAAGGCTGCCAGGGAGGAAATCGAAGGGCTTGAAAACACCATGTCTATTATTACAAATGCCTATGCAGGCTGTGACGACATTATCAAAGCGGTGGAAACCTATGTAGCGGAGAAAAATCGTTATGTGCCTGTAACACTAAGGAAACCCACTTCCTTTGATGAGTTTATTTCGGAGATAAAGCTCATCAATCCGAATATAGAGCATGGGCTGTATCGCCTGTCGGCAAAGATAAATAACAGGTACTTCAACGAATGGGTAAAGATGCTGATCCTCTGTTATCACGACAGGAGGCTGAAATTTGCTTTGTTTCCCGTAATAAAATCAATGAATGATACCAAGACCATGCAGATAGAAAGCGACAGCATGATGGCGAAGGTGTGGAGGGATTATCTTATGACAGTCGGTATGATGTTCAGTATTATTCCGTTGATGCGATTTTCTAATGCAGAATGGTTTTCCATTCTGACAGAAACGGCTATCGGGAAGGCGTTGATTGTGGCAATGCTGGTTACTGCCCTTGCAACCTCGTTTTATGTTATGAAGGTGATAAAGCCGGTGAATAAATAGAATATGGGGTCTGTGTTTGAAGAAGATTTAATAAAAATGTGAATTAGTTGTATATACCATTCTTTATAGCATCAATGACTTTATTGAATTTTGTTTCATTTAGAATTTCATGGTAGTTTGGTGCAGTAATTGGTAGCCAAGCGATTTCAGAAGGACAATACTCGATAAAGACCTTATGGTTAACATTAAATTTCTTGAATATATACCCTTTTGCAATTTGTTGTTCAAGCCATTTTTTATCTGATATAGCACAGCAAATGTGTTCAGTATCAATGTTTTCTTCATTTTGCTGTATGCAGGAGTGCAAAAAATGAATTATACAATCTTGAATTTTTAGCATATGAAGGGTAAGATATGCAGTAAAAGGGGATATTCCAGAAAGGAATGTAGTATATGAATAATGAGATGTTGAATATCATACACAACAGAGCAAGCTGTCGCAGTTTTTTGGAGAAGGAAGTTCCTGATGATGTATTGAATCAAATACTTGAGGCTGCTATAGAGGCTCCGTCTTCCGGCGGTTTTCAGACCTATTCCATCATAAAAGTGACCAATAAGGAAAAAAAAGAAAAACTGGTTGGATTATGCAGAAATCAGAAATTTATTGCAAAAGCGCCGGTTAGCCTGGTTTTTTGTATAGATTACAGGAGGATCAAAAGGATTAATGAAGTACAGCCGACGCCTTTTGACGAAACAAATAATTTTGTAAATCTATGGATGTCCGTCATTGATACGGCAGTTGCTGCTCAAACCCTGTGCCTGGCTGCCGAAGCTTTAGGGTTAAAATCAGTATATATAGGAAATATACTGAATACGAATGATCAGGTTTTGGAATTGCTGAAGCTGCCTGAGTATGTCATACCTTCCATTATGGTTACTCTGGGATACCCGGTAGGTCCGGGGAAAATTTCGGATAAGCATAATATCAATTTGCTGGTTCATGACGAAGAGTATCATGATGCGGATATCTCAGTGCTTGTAGAAGAATATGATAAAAAATATAAGAGCTGGAACATGAAGTCCAATGATAAACTGCTGAAACAGGTTTATGAATCCGCAGTCGAATATCATGGTGAGGATTATGCGGAAAAATGCCGGAAATATATATCGGAAAAAGGCGCCATTAGCCCATACCAGTATTGGTTCGGCTGCTATTATTTAGATGAAAAGGATTTCATGAAGTTTAAAGAATATCAGTCTTTTATGGAGAAAAAGGGCTTCAACTGGATGAAATAAACAAATTTACTGCACATCCCTGGTAATTATAATATATTCGCCGGTATTTATATAATGAAAAGGAGGCTGTACAGTGGCGTTTACCATTGGTATCTGCGATGATAGCCATGAGCAGGTTCAATTACTGACTCAATATCTGAATAGCTATCGGAATGGCAGCGGATTTACTATTATTAAAGCTACAGGTCCGGAGGATTTTCTGGAAAAATTGCAGACATGCAGGCCGCAGTTGGTATTCCTTGATATTGCAATGGGCGGAATGAATGGTATCCAATTAGGAGAAAAAATCAGGGCATTATATGAAGATACTATAGTTATATATATTACCGCCCACGAAAATTATGCCTTGGAAGCCTTTGGAGTGAGGGCATTTCATTATTTGCTTAAGCCTTTGACGAAAGAGAAATTCAGCCGGGTGTTTGAAGAGGCAATAGGTTTTATAGGGAACAATAGCGAAAAAAAGCCGGAAAAAACATTTGCGGTTCAATTGAAGGGAGAGATTATCTGCCTTATTTACAGCGATATATATTATTTCGAAAAAATAAGCCATAGGGTCAAAGTGCATACGGCAGAACGCGATATTTATTTTTATGACAGTATTTCCAATATACTTGGCAGGATTGATTCGGATTCTTTTATCCAGTGCCACCAGGGCTATATAGTAAATATAGATAAAATACGGAGCTTCCGGGACAAAACCCTTACCCTGGATGGAAATATCAAGCTGCCTGTTAGCAGGTCCTATACCGAAAATATAAAGGAAGTGCTGGCGAAAAGACTTTTTGCCGGAAAGGGTGAGAGATGAAGAAAATAAGTGGAATGCTTATAGGCGAGGCGGAAAAATTCACCTTTGAGGAAAGGATTTTCAATTTTGTAGTACTGCTGGGTATTATATTGACCGTCTTTGGTACTATAATGGACATATATTATAAAGTCGACATAACGGTAGATCTTATTTTCGTAGGATGCTGGATGCTCTCATACTACCTTTCAAAATTCAGGGGTTATTTTAATGTGGTATCCGTCGTATCAATGGGGATATTTATTTTTGGCTTCATACCTTATATCTGGATAGTAAGCGGCGGAATCAACAGCATTATTCCATACTACAATATTGTTTTTATGGCAATAATATGCATCTTGCTGAAGGGAAGGCTAAGAGTACTTATGGTTGTTTCCGAGTTTGCCGTGGAATTGCTGCTGATTGTCCGGGATGCCAGGCTGGCAGGTTCATTTAGTGCTGTATTGGAAAAGGATATACACATTGCCGACTTTTCTGCTCATATAATCGCAATAATGATTGCAATGGCTGTTCTGGTTATCGTATATTCAGATACATATATGCGGGAGAAGGCACGCAGCGAGAAATACCTGAAAACCATCGGGGAACAATACCACCAGCAGCTTTATTATATGGAGAACCTGGAGCAGTTAATTTATAAGCTGAAATCTGAGAGGCATGACTTCAATAACCATCTCGGTGTTATATACGGCTTGCTGGAGGCAGAAGAAACGGACAAGGCGCAGAACTATGCGACGAAGCTTGTCAGAACCGCTATGGAGTACCAGAATATTGTTAATATACCTTATTCAATGGTGAGGGCAATGCTGAACTATAAATTATCTGCAGCAGCGGAAAGCGGGATAGAGCTCAGGCTGGATGTCAGCGTACCGGCGGGGCTTACGCTGAGTGAATTTGACATTACCGTTATGCTGGGGAATCTGCTGGACAATGCTATGGAAGCCTGCGCTGCAGTAGATGAAAACAGCCGGTATATTGATATCTCAATCCTTTATAAACCGGATTATTTGATAATACAGGCAGAGAATCCTGTAAACACAGAATTGCTTCCAGAGGACGAAAAGAACAGGACGAGCAAGCCTGATGCCGAAAATCACGGCTTCGGGTTAAACAATATCAGGTATCTTGTAAATAAGCACAACGGATTGGTGAAAATAGAAACGGATAATGGTGTTTTTAAAGTAAACATAGCTATTCTTGTCGATTCTAGTATTACTAAATAAAAAAATGTCGTTTATGTCATTTAATGTGCCGATTATGCAATCGGCATTTTTTTGTGCTCCTGGCATGGTAGAGTATAAGTATGAAGTTATATATTATGTAAAATACTGGTTGGGAGGACGATTACAATGCGAAAATACCAAATGTTTTTTGGGCTTCTGCTGTTGCTTTTTTTTGTTTCAGCGGGAAGCTGTCTGGTTTTCGCCGATGGACCGGAGGTAGAAATCTACAGCTTTATTTCTGCCAGCGAAAAAGTATGGGGCGATGAGACTGTAACTTACTACGAAAAAGGGAGCACCATTATTAAGGCGGAGGTTGTCTTTGATGATCTGGGGGGACTGGACCCTGCGGATATGGAGGCTGTTACGAATCTTGAATCCTATGATCAGGATGAAGAGGGAAACTATCTTCCTCTGCGGTTGGAATACCTATCCAGCTCCACGGAATCCGGGAAAACAAAAATTATTTTCCAGGCGGGGGTAGAGCTGAATGACGATTTTATCCCCTGGGTTGAGCATACCGAGCTTGCCATCACGGCAATTGCAGCCGGAGAAGTTCAATATCCGGTGGCAGCAGCACCGGATCATCCTGTTCTGGTGGATTTTAGCGCTCCCAGCATAATAGGCATGTATGTTTTCAATCCTGAAGCGAAGGATTATACTTACGGGGATGAAATACAGATACAGGTAGTAGCGAATGAGCCGCTCTATTTTGAGGCTATCCCTTTTGACAACTATACCTTCTCTTTCTCAAATGATTTTTTGGCATCGGCTCATCCGGAAAAGGTGACAGGCTGCGGTACGGATACCTTGACAATTTCGTACCGGATAAACCAGGAGGTTGAGGCCGGCGGATCGGTGTATCTGACGGTAAAAGACCCACCCGCAGTTTACGATGCCTGCGGCAATGAAATATTTTTTACCACAGTGGGCAGCGAAAGCATCTGGGATGGGCTTGTACATTATTATAAGAGCTTTTGCGGAGAGCTATATGTAAACAGTAAAAAGCCATATTTCGGATCGATTAATTATGACAATGATTTTCCAGAGCTGCGCAATGTTTTTATGAAACAGCAGGATACCAGTATTGAAGTAATGGACGACAGCTTTAATCCGGCGCCGGAAGTGAGATACTACTGGAGCACGGACGATTCCTATGATACTTTTGATGAAACGCTTGAGAAAATACCTGCGGAAGAACGGCTCGAATATTCAATTTACGAGCATCCGGACCCATATAACCGTCCGGATTTTCTGAGAGTTTATTTTTTCCTGGAGGATGATCTGGATAATCAGGAAGGGATTTTCTACCTTCATTTGAAGGTTACCGACAATGCCGGAAATGTGTCTTATCTTACACAGGAAACGAAAATCATTAACGGTCTTCCTTATTCCGGAATCGAGCCGATCAAGCTGGACCGGAAAAAGCCGGTTATTGCCTGTACACCGCCCGGACTGGCAAAAGAAGATACGGAAATTTCCGTCATGCTGACAGATAACGGTGCCGGATTGTCGGATGAGAACCAGGTTGTCCAGCTGTTTCTTGTGGGCGGCAGTGAAGCGCTGGGTGAAATTTCTTTGACACCTGAAAAGGGAGCCAAGGAATTTGCAGGTAAGTTCAGACTTTCAGATTTTCAACTGGCAGACCTGGCAGACGGTGAGTATTATTTTAAAATCCTGTCCAGAGATTGCAGCGGTGTATTTAGTATGGGTGAAGAGCCGGTGGATTATACGCAGGGCAATGAGGCAAGCCTTAATACTTCTGTTTTCCGGGTGGACAGTACCCCGCCGGAGGTTCCGGGCGTGGAATACCGGGATGATGCCGGTCTGGGAGAAAGCTTCGTTTTGAATTTTGAGGAGCCGGTTTATCTGGAATATGCATATAGTACGGCTGCAAGCCTGGAGGCCGGTTATGGCGGTTGGGCGGAATACGGCGGCGGAAGCCTGCTTGATAAGGTGGGTGACGGGTATCCTGCCCAAATATATCCGGAAAATGGCTTGAATGCGGGCTATAACTATTTATTCCTCAAATTCTGGGATACTGCCGGCAATGAAGCAATATACAAAACGGCGGATAAGATACTGATCCCGGATAAGCCGGAAGGTACGGCAGCTTTTGAGAAAAGCTTTATCAATTCAACCAATGCCAAGCTGGCTCTCACAATGGAGACGGACAGCCGGATCAGCCAGGCACCTGAGGCTCAGGCACGCTACTATCGGTACATGCTGGGAGCGGAAGCCTGGTCGGAGTGGGCACCTTTTGCCGGCAGCTGTGATGTGGTTCTTGCAGGAACGGAAGGCAGGCAGACGGCAACAGTCCAGTATAAGCTGGTATACAAGGAAAAAACCTATGAATCCGATACGGCTGCGGCGGATATCACATATGATATAACCGGTCCGGCGGGAACAATCTCCTACAGCACAACAGAGGAGACTTATCAGCCTGTTACCGCGACGGTAATAAACAGGTCCGACAACTATTCCGATGCGGCAAAAATAACCTGTACTCCGGAATCCCATACCTTTATTGCAAATACGGCCGTACCGTATGAGTTTATACTGCGGGATGAGGCGGGAAATACCACAAAGCTTGAGGCTTTGGTAAGCTGGATCATGAATGAGGCGCCGGAAGGGATTGTAGTATACAGTACCAAGTCGCCTACAAACGATAATGTCACAGCTGTCCTCACATTTGAAGACTGGGTGGACAAGAGTAAGATAACCGTAACCAGCAATGATCTGAGCTTGAGCCACGTTTTTACAGAGAATGGAAGCTGGCTTTTCAGCTATAAATATGAATATGAAGAAGGAAAATTTAAAACCGGTAATGCAGAGGCAAACGTTTACAATATTGACCGCATAGGACCGGTGATTACTTCGGCCCTCCTGCCGCAATTGGATGCGGGAAAGAAAACAAACGCGGATGTTTCCGTACATCTTACGGCGGATGAGGATGCCGTATTGACTGTCAGGGATACTGAGGGCAGCCTGCTTGTCTCGGGTTCCGTTAAAAAGGACGGAGAGGGTTTAAGCTACAGCTTCAGCCAAAACGGAGCGATAGTCGTAACCGCTGAGGATGTACTTGGAAATCCGTCTGAGCCTAAAACCATAACGGTTGACTGTATCGATAAAACACCTCCGGCAGTTTCACTGGCATACAGATTGGAATCCGGCGCAACTCCCTATGCAGATGTAACTAAAACAAAAGAGAATGTTATAGTTACCCTGGAGGCGGAGGAACAAATCTATATACTGAATAACAGCAGCATGGCCAGCCGGGTGTTTACGTCAAACGGAAGCTATACCTTCCGGGTCAGTGATACCGCAGGCAATACGGCGGAAATTACAGCTATAGTAGACAAGATAGACAAGACAAAACCGGTTTTAACCTTGCAGTACAGCACCGAGAGCATCACTAACCAGGATGTTACGGTTACGGTTACGGCAGACCGGCCGGTTACGATCATAAATAACAACGGCAGCAATATACTGACTTTTTCGGAAAACGGTACAAAGCTGTTATCACTGAGGGACGGGCTGGACAATGAGGTAACCAGGCTGGTTATCGTTTCCAATATTGACAAGGAAGCACCGGAGATGGTAACGGAAGCAAGCGGCTATTTGTATCTGACGAAGGGACAGGCTCTCGGCAGCAAGCTTACAGACGGTATCAGCTTCGTGGACAATGTAGACGGCGATGTGACAAATAATGTTGTTATCAGCCACAATATCAATATAGCTTTGGAAGGGGAATATTCTGTCAGCTACAGCATCCGGGACAGTCTGGGAAATACTGCGGTATACCAGCGGGCGGTAAAGGTAGTCGGAACAGGTGAGATTACTGCTGTTATCAATCACAACGGCTACCAGGGCAGCTATCTTCTGGTGAAAGGAAGCACAGCAAAGCTGGAATTTTACGGAACCGAAGGTACATATGGTGTCTGGTATGAACAGGGCAGGTACAAGAGTGCCCACTTCAAGAAAAAACCTTACGGGATTGCTGATGGTATCCTGACGGCAGACAGTGCAGGCTGGTATACGGTATATGTACTGGATCAGGAAAGAAAAACGAAATTGATCTACATATATTTTGATCGATAAGGAGGAGCGGAAAAATGAACAGAAAAATCGGATTGAGGATAGTTTCCATCCTTGTCATGCTGGTCATGGGGCTGAATGGTGTGCTGGCTGTATCGGCGGACGCGGCGGACAACAAGCTGACGATTCAGAATGCCTATGTAAGCTTGTCTGTCAATAAGGATAACGGGCGTTTTACTGTCCGTACCGTAGCGGGTTCTATGAACCGCGAGGAGGATAACGATAAGCCGCTCCTGTATGAGGAGCTTGTACCTGATACCTCATTTACCACCTTTAAAATAGGCAGCAAGGAATATATTTACGGTAACTCCTATCAGTATATGGGGTTGGGAGATAATTTTCAGGCATATCCTGCAAATAGCGGTATGGAAAACGGGTCGGTCTGGAAAATAGACGGTGTGGAAATCACCCAGAAGCTGACCGTGGTGGCCGATGAAACGGATAGAAGCGCCGGTAATGTCAAAATCAGCTACCGGGTTAAAAATACAACGGACAAGCCTGTGGACATAGGTAGCAGGGTGCTTCTGGATACCCTGGTGGGAAACAATGATGCTGCACCGGTAATGCTGCCGGGCAGCAGCGCCTACATTACAAAGGAAACCACCCTGGAGGGTTCGGATATTCCTCTGTACTGGAAAGCGGTGGATGATGTGAAGGTACCCAAAGTAGTATCCTATGGTTTGTTGGGCGGCTGGCAGAACATTATGCCGGATCAGATCACCTTTGCACACTGGGATAATCTTTCCAGAACAAAATGGGGTTATACTCCCGACACTGATTTTGATTTTACAAGCGGCAGCAATTCTCTGGAAAAAGCGGACAGTGCCGTTGCCCTGACCTGGAAACAGGCGTCCCTTGCTGCGGGAGAGGAAAGAGTCTATGAGACTTACTACGGAATCGGCGATTTTTCAACGGAGGGCAGCAAGGCAAATTTCACGGCATCCTCTTTCGGACCGGAAAAGCTTGCTGTCAATGCTGCCGGGACAGGTTACCGGCAGGAGGAATTCACCGTAGGAATGCAGATTGACAACAGTTTTTCCCAATCCGTCGAATTGAAGAATGTCAGCGCAAAGCTGGAATATTCCTACGGTTTGAAGCTTGTCTCCGGGGAGAGTACGGAAAAGGCAGTGGGAAATATAGGTGTCAATGAAATAAAAAATATCGCTTTCCGGATGAAGGCGCTGCCTCACTATAAAACAGGAATACCCTATTACCGGATCACCTTGACCATGGATGGGCTGGAGACGCCTATTGTTAAGACCGGGGTTATTCTGGTGCCGTCCCTTACCGGGGAGCCGCCGGAAATTTCCTTTACCAGTTTTGCTCCGGCATCCTTGTACAAATCCGATGATAAAAAGAATATCACAATCCTGGGCAAGGGCTTTGACCTCCTGAACCAGGATGACAGCTGGAAGCTTACCCTGATCAATACGGAAAGTGGCTTGGAAACAGAAATCCCCAGGGAATATATCGCAGTGGGCGGGGATAATATGGTGGTTTCAATCCCTAATGCTTTGACTGCCGTGAGCAAGGAGGGAGCCTATAAGCTTAAGGTGGACTACAGCTACCAGGGAGTCAAAAAAAGCTTCGGCTTTGCCGCGACTTTGACCATGAGCAGCCAGGAAGCGTACAAGGTAAGAGAATACAAGGTGCTTCAGGTATTGAGAAAAAAGGTAAATGACGAGTACCAATACAGCATAAATGAATATGAAAGTGAAAAAAATGCTCCCACAGGATATCAGGATGCCAAGATCATGCTGGAAATCAGGGGCAATGTCCGGAAGACCGGCGAGGTTTATACGATAAATGATGCAAAATCAACTATTAATTCGCTGATAACCTTCGAATACAACACAGCGGACACGTTATTGTCTCCTAAGCCTTTGACCATACGGAAGTGTGCTGCCGACCTGACGCACCAGAAGGCCTATGTCTGCATATACGGTTCGGGCAGGCTGAACCTTGGTAATTTTCCTTTCTGCCTGGGCGGCTTTGCTATAGAGCTGGAGGATGGAGTGCAGTATACAACGGAGCCTGAAGAAAAAGACGAGGAGGAAGCCGAGCGCATAAGTATCGTGCCGACCTTCCTGGGGCTTAAGATACCAAATATCGAAGGCTTGCCAATTACCGTAAAGAATGCAACAATCGGCAAGAATTATGTTTCCTTCGGCGGTGAGCTGGACTTCGGTGCATTCCTGAATTCAATGACCGGTGTGGCTTTTCCGAAGGATAAAAAAGATAAGAATGACGGAAAAAATAACGGGAATTCAGAAAACAAGGATAAGGTAAAAAATTCTGAGGAGGAGGATGACGACGACGGGGAGATTGAATTGGCACTGAGGGTTGATGAGCTCCGTTTCGGAGTATCAGACAGCGATCCGAATGTCCTGACCTACCAGGGGATAAAGGCAGGGGGAAAGTTGGGCGTTCCCAAGGAGATCATAGGAAAGCTGGTGCCGAGCCTGGATATCGGAGGTTCCATTGAGGTGGAGTACAATACCTTTGAAAATGAAAGCATGTTTGTGGAAGCATCTGCGGATATTTTCATCGTACAGGGTGATATTACAATAAAAATGAAAAAGATGACAGTCGGAAAAGCAGAATTCTTTATACCGGATACAATTGTCATGTCGGGAGGCTCCAATGAGCCGGGCATACCGATCATTCCGCCGACTCCGGTGGCATACCTGACCAAGCTGGGAGGCGGTTTCGAAAATCTGTATGATACAATAACCGGTAATTTTACTATGCTGCCTCCATTAAATCTCAAAGCTATTGCCGGTTTTAACCTGGCAAAAATATTCTCTGCCGACCGGGTCACACTGGATGTTTCCCTTAGGGGAATCAAACTGACGGCTTCGGACATGAAAATAGTCAAGGTGAAAATTCTGAAGGAGGTGTCCCTGGGCTTTACCATCCAGGATACCCTGCTGACGGAAAGAGTGAAATTTGACATCAAAGGAACGGCCAAGATAGACATTTACAGCATAATCGTCGGTGACGCCACCTTGTATTTCGGGGTGGATTCAAGTAAAAGAGGGGTGCTGGGGCCTATATCTCTTGGCGGAAGCGTTAATGGAAGAATCCAGGTGCCGCCCCAGATTCCTTTTATCGGAGGGATGAACCTTGGAGGAGCCAGTGCGGGAATAAGCGATGAAAATGTTTATGCCCGTGTCCAGATTCTTGGCATTCCGGTAGGAATCAAATATGTATGGGGTTCCGCGATGCCGATTCTGACACAAAAATCAGGATATCTGCTTGCTTCTAATGAATTAATTCTGCCGCAGGAGGAATACCTGGCTTATGTAATTCCGGAAAGCAAAGAGGGAGAGGAGACCGGAGGTATTATTTTTGGAGACAATATCAGGCAGCTGAATGTGTCCGAACATCCAAGAATGAGAGTTTTCGCGGCGGCCGAGGGATTTGATTATAGCCGGCTGGAGCTTGCGGGTGCCGTAGAGAGCTATGATTACAGCTTCCAGGTCGGTGACGGTCAGAAATATGGTTTGATTCAGGCAGCTTATGACGGTGATGCTCCGGTATTAGCCCTGAAGGACTCTTCAGGGGCTGTGGTGCAATTGGTGGAAGGAACAAACTACAAGCTCCAGACTATTGATAAAACGGTGAGCCAATCCGGAAGGACCGAACAATATGCCTTCATCACACTGACAGATCCTATGCCGGGGACATGGACTCTAAGCTCCGACAGGCAGCTGGACATGAAGGCCATGGATGTGGCACCGATACCGAAGCTTACAGGTTTGTCGGCAACGGTAGAGGACGGGAAAATCAAAGCGGAATGGAACGGAACAGAGATGGGAAATACTGCTCTTTCCTTCTATCTGTGCAATGACGAGACCGATGCCGGTATATTTGTTGCCGGTGGGATTGATAATACACAAGGACAGGTAGTGCTGGATTTCCCGGAGAAAATCAATTCGGGCGAATACTATCTGCGGGCACAGCTTGAGGACAGCGAAAAAACCTACTCCAGCCTGTATGCCGGAACAAAGCTTACCAGAATAGACCCCAACCAGCCGGACTTACCGTCGGATTTACAGGTAGAACAGGCAGGGGATGGGTTATTGAAGGTAAGCTGGACACCTTCTGATGATGCGGAGGGCTATTATCTGGAGGTATTTGATTCATCAGGCAAGAGCCAGGGCATCATAGAGGCAGAAGGAGGTACTACAGCCGAGAAAATAATCGGAGGAACCATAAGCAACAAAACAACGGATAGTGAAGGAAACGAAATTATTCAAGAGGGCGGAATCATACCGGGAAATTCCTATATGGTGGAATTGGTTGCTTACAAAGCAGTGAATGATATCCTGCATATGACACCTCCGGTGAGATCAGGAACCGTAAGCGTCAACCGACCGAACCCGGCAAATCTTGTACTGGTTCCTTCCTTAACAGACGGAACCCTGAAGGAGGTAACCGATACCGACGGCAGTAAGTATTACCTGACAAACAGTGAAAGTGTCGGTCTTACTTTCCGTTCTGACCAGCAGGTGAGCAGCATTCTTACTTTGAATGATGAGGATGTTCTGGCTTTGGACAAGGATGCATTAACTGCAGAAGGCGCATCGTATACCTGGAGCAGGGAATGTGTGCTCAAGGAAGGGGAAAATACAATCTTTGCCTTTGGTTACAATGCTTCGGGAGACAGTTCCAAGACCGGTATCCGGATTGTCCGGGATACCAAGGCACCGGAGCTTAAGATAGACTCACCTCAGCCGGGCGAACTGGTCAGTGGGGCTGCTATACGGGTAACCGGTTTTGCCGAGCTTGGCTCAACACTGACGGTAAACGGCAATCCGGTAGAAAAGAACGCTGACAATACCTTTGAAACTACTGTAGAGGCAGGCCAGGAAATTTCCCAGGACATAACGGTTGCCGCCCGGGATGAGGCAGGCAATGAGACAGAGTATAAAACAACTGTTTTCCTGAACAACCTGAAGGAAATCAAAAGGGTATTCATAAGGAATGAGAAAAGCGTAATGGGTATAAATGAGGAGCAAAAGCTGTCGCTATGGGCAGAGGATGACCAGGGCAACGAGGTTAAACTGGGTCAGAATCTGGTGAAGTGGGAGCTCTTAGACGGAGCGGGCTGTTCCAGCCTGTCGGAGGAAGGGACATTGAAGGCTCTTTCGGAGGGAAGTGCCGTTGTCCGTGCAGCCTTTGCGGTGTCGGGAGAATATGAATTTGAAGATGCTACAATGGTCAAGATCGGTGAAGAGACGGCAGCTGAGATTGGGAGCTTTCAGGTTGCTCCGGCAGGGCTGAGCCTCAAAACAGGTGAGGAAAAGCAGCTGAACGCATCGCTGCTCTATAAGGATATGACGACCTCAGAGCTGGATGGTGAAGAAGTACAATGGGAAATGACCTCTTTCAGCGACGGCAGTGCAAGTGTTAGCAGCAAAGGAATTGTCAAAGGAATTAAAAAAGGCTCCTCTGTTGTGAAGGCGACCTACAGTAAGGATGGGAAAACCTTTGAAGCCTTTGTGACGGTAAGTGTAACAGTAAGCAGCGATCCGGACAAGGATAAGGGCGATACGGGCAGCAGTTCCCTGCCGGATGACAAGGTTATAAAGATACTTGATAATATTGTTACAAATGAAGAGGCAAACGACAAGCCAAATGTATATACATTGAACCTCCAGGCACGGATAGATAATTCAAGCGGGATTGCAATGGCAGGGATTAGTCCGGAGGAAGCATCCCGGCTGGCGGAGGAAGCAAAGAAAAACGAAGCGGCAGGGAAGGAGTCGCTGATAGAATTTAAAATACAGGGAGCGGAAGGAGTTAAGTCGGTAGAACTTCAGATTCCAAGGGCGGCTTTTGACAAAATTGCAGATGAGACAAAGGCTGATTTGAAAATAGCTGCCGGAATAGGAAGTATTACCTTTGATACCGAAGCCATGGATGCTATAAGCTCCGGTGCTGAGGGAGACGTTAAGGTAAATATTGCTAAGGCAGACAGCAGCGGGCTTTCTGCGGAGGACAAAATGCTTGTGGGTGACAGGCCGGTATTCAGCTTTTCGGTTAAAGCCGGAGAAGAAGAGATATCGGATTTTACCGGAGGTTCTGCAACAATAGCTGTTCCTTACACACCGGGACCCGGCGAGGACTATGATTCGATTGTCGTATTTTATATAGACGGCAGCGGAAAGCTGAAGCCTGTCAGAGGACGGTATGACGAGAAAACCGGGACGGTCGGCTTTGTGACCGGACACCTTTCAAGATACGCAATAGGTTACCGGAAGGTTTCCTTCAGGGATGTGGCTCCGGGTGCATGGTACGCAAAGGCAGTGGGCTTCATAGGAGCGCGGGGTATCACGGAAGGGACCGGAAACGGCTGCTTCAGCCCGTCGGCAAGCCTGACAAGAGCGGATTATCTTGTTATGACAATGAAAGCATACGGAATGGAACCAATTACTGATTCGAAGGATAATTTTAGAGATGCTGGAAACAAATACTATACCGGTTATCTGGCTGCGGCAAAGCAGCTTGGTATCAGCAAGGGGACGGGAAATAACCTGTATGAGCCGGAGAAAGTCATTGACAGGGAGGAAATGTTTACTTTGCTCTATAATATTCTGAAAGCAACAGGAGAAGTACCCGGCAGTATAAACAACGGAAGGCTGAGCAGCTTTGCGGATGGAGACCGGGTAGCGGACTGGGCGGAAGAACCGATGACCATACTGATAAAAGCAGGTATAATAGACGGCAGCGGCGGAGTACTGAAACCAAAGGCTGAAGCAAACAGGGCCGAAATGGCACAGGTGCTCTACAAGCTGTTGCTGAAGATCAAATAATTCTGCTGTCAGGTGAAGCAGCGATATGGAAATGAGAAAAGAGAGGCGTTGTCCCGCAAGGGATAACGCCTCTCAATATGATTTACAATTATTTGTTTAAGATGCTTTTATCATCATCTTGCCGACAATCCTGTATATCATCCACAAGCACTTGATTGTCAATAATCTGGTAAACGATTCGATATCTTTTCATTACACTCCATGCTCCGCTCCCTTGGCGATTGCTTCCCTCAGCTCACTTGATGGCTTAATTATTGTATATAAAAAAGGCGGAATACAACCATTAAAATTCTTTCGGTATGGCATTGGGAACGAAAATTAAGCAGCAATATAGAATTTGAAGCGTCGAAACGCTGAAGTTTGGGTTAGAAATAAAACTTGAATAATGTATTGCTAAACGTTATACAATAGAATATAATAAAGAAAAAGGAAGGGTGGAACTTTTATGGCTATTAAAACAGCAAATGTCCTCGCTCGCGTTGAGCCTGAGATAAAAGAAAAAGCGGAATCCATTATGGCAAAGCTGGGAATTCCGGCTTCCGTTGTAATCAATATGCTCTATAAGCAAATCATTATGACTAAGAGCATTCCGTTTTCCCTGTCGCTTCCTGATGCTCCGACTACGCTGGATGAAATGGATGCCACCGCATTTAACGCAATTATGCAGAATGGATTGAATGAGGCAAAGGTTGACCGTTCCCGTCCTGCTTCTGAGGTGCTTGCGGATTTAAGACGGGGATTGTAATTTATGGCGGATAAAACGTATATTGTTAAAATCACTGCGCAGGCGGAGGAACAGTTGCAAGAAGTTATAAAATACATTACTTCCGAATTAAAAGCTCCGAAAGCCGCTTTGTGCTTGCTCAATGAAATAGAACACTCAATTTCATCACTTTCTCAGTTTCCACAACGCGTTACATTGATTGAAGAAGAACCGTGGCGCAGCTATGCAATTACAAAGGAGTAGAAATTATAGAAGGACATCTTATGACGGATCATATACATATGTTAGTAAGTATACCGCCCAAAATAAGTGTATCAAGTTTCATGGGATATTTGAAAGGCAAGAGTGCATTGATGGTATTTGATAAGCATGCAAACTTAAAGTACAAGTTTGG
>Ga0209467_1000345_pt1 | contig 73277 bp, 62 predicted proteins | sample Higcelwee11metaG_FD_187175 | JGI IMG/M metagenome (GOLD analysis project Ga0209467, IMG submission 187175) | Freshwater pond sediment microbial communities from the University of Edinburgh, under environmental carbon perturbations - High... | ecosystem: Environmental > Aquatic > Freshwater >...
CGCAGGTGGTGCAATGAGCCGCCGCTACGAGACCGCCCTGGCGAAGTTCAACGAGGAACTCGCCAAACTCCACGTTGACGCCGAGTCTACCAACTCGCTGACCCGTGAGACCGCCCGCGCCTTGAGGGCTAGTGAGATCAACCGGGCGCAGGCCAATGGCTTTTCCCTGGCGACCCAATCCCGCCGCCGGAGTGAGCAGACCCGCCGGAAAATCATCGCTGCTGGATTAGAAAACGTCCTCGCCAAGCTGGCCGAAGTCGAGGCCAAACAGTAACACGTCAATCGAGTTCCAAATTGTAGTAGCTTTCAAAAATCGCCAAGCTACCACGGCAAATCAACCATCAAGAATTAGGAGTTCCAAGATGAAGACCCGCACCGCCACAACCGCCGTTGTCGCCCGTTTGAACCTCGCCTATGACCGCTTTTGCGACTACACTGAGGCCGCTGGCCGCGAGACCTACGCCACCTGCGCCGCCGAAGAAGCCGCCGACAAGTTGCTCGGCTCCGGGACTGTCAACCCCGCCGACCTGCTGGCAGTCCAGGCCAAGATTCAGACGCGCCTCGACGCCGAACGCCGCCACATGGGATTCCTCTCCGACAAGCTGGAATCGCTCCTGTCCGACCTGGAGACATTCGACCAGGCCAAGACCATCGAGCCGAAGCCCCAGGCCGTCGAGAGCCTGCCGGAGCTCCTGGCGACCGCGAGGGAGTTGGCCGGGGACGTGCTGAGCAAAATCGAGGACGCCGAGTTGACCTTGCGCCAGGCGACCCCCAAAGAGAAGCCCGCCGCCGAGAAATACGCCCGCGCCGTCGCCACCGCCAGTTCCAATGCGATGGGGGGGCTGCTTTTTGAGGTGCTTGACCCGCTTTTCAGCGACTTTGACGACGACATGGCCGACAAGTCGGTCGAGGGGAGGTGAACGCCATGAAACGCCATCCCTCACTCAAGAACGTTTTCGCCGCCAACCACCCCGGCCGGACTTTCACATCCAAGGAACTCTGCGAATTGGGTGTCCCGCCAGAAGCCTTCCATATGATCATGCCCCCGTCGAGCGCAACACGGCTTCTTGCATCGTCCGGGAGTAAGGAATCCGTCCACCCGTGCGACCAGGGGCGGAAGGAATGAAGGACGCGCCCACAAGACAGGATCGGCTAGTCTGGCGTGAACACCGGGCTAGGTTGAACAATAAATTCCTCCCCCAGACGACGAACTACGTCAAAGCGAAAAACATCAATTCACGCCCATTCGAAAGGAGGAACAACACTAGGGCAAAAGGTTGAAGTGAAAGCATTTACACCCACAAAAACCAAAAATACGCAGGAGAATTTTTCTATGATCACCGTCCATGAGTTTCCCGTGTTGCCGTTTTTCAGCGCCGACACCGCCAAGTCCGTCGCCGCCATCAACAAGCGCATCTCCGCCCACGGCGGGGAGGTCGCCAAACTGCTGGCGCAGAGGAAGGCGCTCAAGGCGCAGTTCGCGGAGCGTTCCACCCCGGCAAAGTCTATCATCGCCGGGCTGGACTCCTTGCGCGTTGCCGAGCTGGCCGCAATCTTCGAGTGCGACGCGCTCCTAGTGGGCAAAGCCGCGCTCCGCAGCGCCTCCCGTATTGACGTCGAGGCCGAGCAAAACCGCCTCATAGAGTTGGAGACCGCCACGCGGGCGAAGATCGAGGCCGATTTTCGGGCATCCGGCGCAGACACCCATTTCATGCCGGGCGCTGTCAATGGAGCGCCCGCCATCCGGAGCATTGTCGAGTCCATCGCCGCCATTCGGAACGCCGGAACGGCCGACAAGGACGACGACCGCCGGATTCGGGGGGAGCTGGACGCTCTGATGGATGGAAAGTCGAGAGAGCTTTTCGGGTAAAAAAAGAACCGGGGAGGCGCGACGCCTCCCCGGCATTCCAAGACGTTTTTGCGGTAAGTTCACCCCACAAAACAAGGGTAATAATAACATGAAACTCGAATATGTCAAGTCCGGGGAACACCTCGGCGAAGGGGGGCGGCCGCCTCGACCGGAGGCTTTCCTGTTTTATCGCTCGTTCCGAAAGCCCCTGGCGCTGCTGGTGCCGGAGGGACAGGCGCAATTGCTTGCGGCAATTTTTGATTATGCTTTCGAGCATATCGAGCCGACGTTGACGGGGGAAGCGCGAATGGCCTTCGCCTTCATCCGCGAGAAGATCGACGCCGACACCGCCAAATATGAGGCTGTTTGCGCCGTGCGCCGCGAATGCGGCAAGCATGGGGGGAGGCCAAGGAAGATGGATGAAAACCAAACGGTTTCTGAAAAACCAAATGGTTATCAAAAAAGCAAAAGCCCCCTAAGGAAAGGTATTGAAAGGAAAGGTAATATATCCTCACTACGTTCGGATGATATATCGTCCGAGTTCGCCAGCTTTTGGGCAGTCTACCCCCGCAGGGAGGCCAGGAAGGACGCGGAAAAAGCTTGGAACGCTGGCAAGCTCGATGGCATGGCCGACACCATTGTCGAGGCCGTCAAAGCTCGAATTGGCTCCGAGGGCTGGCGCGACCCGAAATACATTCCCCTGCCTGCAACGTTCCTGAGGGGCAGGCGCTGGGAAGACGTGCCACTGACCGCAACCGCCGGGGCGCAAGGAAATGGCTGGTCTTCGCTGACTCCGAAGCCGGAGCGGAGGGCGGGGATATGATGACGCTCGTTTGCTCCGACTGCGGGCAAAGGTTCGAGTCCGACTTGGACGAAACCTATCCGAAGACCGTGGAACTGAGGTTGCCAGGAGGGAAGACTATCACAGCTCCGACCCAACCACCGCCACTGGCCATGCTGGAGATGCTTCGTTGCCCCGATTGCGACGCCAAGGCCGCCGCATACCGGAAGGCTGAGGCCGTCCAGACCCAACAGGACGCCGCCGCCGAGCGGTTGAAGGCCAGCGGGATTCCGGCGGAGTTTGCGGAGGGCTATGACGCCGCGCTCGGAAACTTGCCCTTAATGGAGTTCTGCAAACAAAACGCCCGCCATTCCCTGTGGTTGCAGAGCGTAAAAAGCGGCTGCTGCAAAACCCGGACACTGGCATTCCTGGCCGCAAAGCTGGTGAAGGTCAAGGGCGTTGACGCCAAGTTTTACAAGGCATCGGCGTTGGTTCGGGAATATTCAGGGTTGTTGGGCGAATCCGTTTTGGGCGCCCATGAATTCATTCGCAAGCTGGCGGCCGTCCGGCTCCTAATTATTGACGACCTGGGGGCGGAAAAGCTGACCGAGCGCGGCGTCGAGGCCGTCTTCGAGATCCTCGACGCCCGACTTGAAGCAGGAAGGCCGACCTGGCTTTCCTCGAATTTGTCCGGCTCGGAATTGGAGGCCAAACTGGGGGAGCGCGGCCCCTACCTGCGGAGACGGCTGGTGGAAGGCTTCATGGCCTACGACGCCGATCGCAACGTCCCCTTGAACGCCCCGGCTGCAACTCCACCGACGCCAGCCGCCGACCTACTGCAAGAGGTGTTGCCGATGATGAAGACCGCGTGACAAATGGCGGGGACGGGCGAAATCTCAACGGAAACGCCCCGCCACTGAAAAAAGAAGGGCTGACCCGCATCGGACTAGGGGCAGGGCGAAACGGCGCACCACGACGCCTTAAAACTCAATTTATTCACATATCGGGAAAGCCGACAGAAAGGCGTGATTCCGTTTACCGTCCCGCCTGGGGCTTCCATTTCGCCAATTCTTCGCCGTGCTTGAGGCTGGGCTGCATCTACCTTGCGCGCATTTCGCCAAAAACTTCACGAATAAATGGTTCGATATCGGCGCTGCCCCACATAGCCCGACGGCCAGAGAGAACCTACCCAGGGGGGTGTAGCGAACCGCGACACCCCCCGAGGGTGTCCCGTTTCAGGGCGCCCTTCCAACTTTTCCCGGATCACCACTTGACGACGCCGCGGGACGGGGGTATAATCAGAGTGTCGGTGTATCATGCCGACCGCCATCTTGAAGGGATCACCAGTCCCGGCGCAATCAAGAACCGAAAGCCGAGCTTTGGATTACCGTTTACGGGTGGTGCCGGGACGGGACAGGGGTTAGCGCCCTTCCAGAGCTCGGCTTTCCGTTTTAAGGAGCCATACCATGGCCAAGAAGATCACCGCCGTCCGCAACGTCGAGAGCAACGCCCCCGCCGCGAAGTCCAATGCCGTCCCCGCCACGCCCCGCAGGAATGCCATCCTCATGGCAAGCCGAGCCGACGCCGACCGGATCGACGCCATCGCCGAGAAGACAGGGCTCCTGGTGCAAACGGTCATTCACCGAGTCTTGGAGCTGGGACTTGCCGACGCCGAGTGGATCATCAACGATTCGCCCGACAAACTCCGGGGAGCAGCCCTCGCGCCCCTCGCTGCACTGACCGGGGAGGGGGAGACCATCCGCATGGGGGCGGGCGTGACTGAGAAGATTCGGCAAATCGCGGAGATCGGCGCGACATCCTTGGAGACAGCGCTGGAGCGGCTGGTGATGCTCGGCAGGGGGCAGGCGCTCCAAGAGGCGATATTGAGGAAGCCGGAGCCCGCGCCCGCCGCCTGACATCGGCCGGCGAAAGGCAGACCATCGGGGCGTTCCATTCGGGACGCCCTCTTTTTTGCCGCCGCTGTTGGGGATGTGGCTGGAATGGCCGGGGATGTGGCTGGAATGCGAGAGCCAGCGGGACGCGGCCTTTCCCCGGAAAAGTGGCCAAGATTCACCTTGAGGCTATTCGAGGCTAGGCAAAGCATGTGGCTGGAATGTGGCTGGAATCGGGGCAAACAGGGGGTAAAAAGGGGTATCAGGAGCCATCTGAGGGGGATTGAAAACGGCTTGTAAAATCGCTGTAACTTGTTGATTATGAGGCTATACCCGGAGCGGGACTCGAACCCGCACTCTCTCTCGAAAAACAGATTTTAAGTCTGTTGCGTCTGCCATTCCGCCATCCGGGCACGGGGAAAGACACCGGACGCCGTTGGCGTCCGGTGGGGGATCAATTAATAACGGTAGTGGTCGGGCTTGTAGGGGCCTTCCACCGGCACGCCGATGTATTCGGCCTGCTTCTTAGTTAATGTGCTCAGCTTCGCACCCAGTTTCTCCAGGTGCAACCGCGCCACTTCCTCGTCCAGCTGTTTGCTCAAACGGTATACCCCGATTTTGCGCTTCGGGTTCTTGGCGATGTCGATTTGCGCCAACGTCTGGTTGGTGAAGCTGCTGCTCATCACAAAACTGGGATGTCCCGTGGCGCAACCAAGGTTCACCAACCGCCCCTCCGCCAGCAAATAGATGCTGTGGCCGTCGGCGAAGGTGAAGCGGGTGACGGGGCATTCGCTGCCCTTGATCTGCGTCTTTTTCACCCCGGGCCAGTTCTCCAGGCGGGACACTTGGATCTCATTGTCGAAATGGCCGATGTTGCAGACGATGGCTTGATCCTTCATCTTGCTCATGTGCTCGGCGGTGATGATGTCGCAGTTGCCGGTGGTGGTCACGTAGATGTCGGCCACCGGGAGGGCGTCCTCGACGGTGCAGACCTTGAAGCCAGCCATGCACGCTTGCAGCGCGCAGATGGGGTCGACTTCGCTGACCAGAACTTGGGAGCGTTCGTTGCGCATGGCCTCGGCGCAGCCTTTGCCGACGTCGCCGTAGCCGCAGATCATGGAGGTCTTGCCGCTGATGAGCACGTCCAGAGCGCGCTTGATGCCGTCGGTCAGGGAGTGGCGGCAGCCGTAGACGTTGTCGAACTTGCTCTTGGTGACGGAGTCGTTGACGTTGATGGCCTGGAAGAGCAGCTGGCCTTTCTCCTCCATCTGGGTGAGGCGGTGGACTCCCGTGGTGGTCTCCTCGCTGACGCCGCGGACTTGGGCCGCGACCTTGTGCCAGTGGCCGGGACGCTCCTTCAGGACGCGCTTGAGCAAGGAGTTGATGACCTGCAGCTCATGATTGTCGGTGGGGACGTCGAGGATGGAGGCGTCGTCCTCGGCGGCGCGGCCGCGGTGGATCAGCAACGTGGCGTCGCCGCCGTCGTCGACGATCTGGTCGGGGCCGCTGCCGTCGGGCCAGGTGATCGCCTTCATGGTGCAGTCCCAGTATTCCTCGAGGGTCTCGCCTTTCCAGGCGTAGACGGGGACGCCGGCTTTGGCGATGGCGGCGGCGGCGTGGTTTTGGGTGGAGAAGATGTTGCAGGAGCACCAGCGGACGTCGGCCCCGAGCTTCACTAGCGTCTCGATCAGGACGGCCGTCTGGATGGTCATGTGCAAGCTGCCCATGATCTTCAGTCCCTTGAGGGGCTGGGACGAGCCGTATTTGGCGCAGGTGGCCATGAGGCCGGGCATTTCCTGCTCGGCGATGTCGATTTCCTTGCGGCCGAAGTCGGCCAACGCGATGTCCGCAACTTGGTAGTCAGCGCTCATTTGAGCTCCTAAAAGTTAAGATTGTTGTTTTGAACTGAGTCTTTGGGTATGGCCGCTAGAAGCCGCCCGCTTCTTCGAGCAGTTTGCCGGAGAGCAATTTGGGGAGGAGCGTCGCCATGCGTCAACTCCCGCCCAGGCTTGTCTTGATGCTTGGCCAACGTTGTTCGGGGATTTCCGCGCCGAGGATCTGGACGACTTCCGCTCCGAGCTCGGAGCCGTAAAGGGCGCAGTCCCGTAGCGGGCGGCCATTCAAAAGACCGAAGAGGAAGCCAGCTTGCCACAAGTCACCGGCGCCGGTGGTGTCGACGGCCTTGACTAGTTTCGCGGGCACTTTGGCCTCGACGCCGTCGGCCCGGACGATGGCTCCGTCCCTGCCCAGTTTGAGGGCGGCGACGGCGCAGCGGCCTTCGAGGGCCTTGAAGAAGGCCTCGGGGGCTTTGGAACCGGCGAACTGTTCGGCCTCCACCTCGTTGGCGAAGACGACGTCCACGAAGTCGGCGATGAGGCCAGGAAGGGCGTCCTGGTTGGCGCGGACGACCTCGAAGGAGGCGAAGTCTAGGCTGACGGAGAGGCCGTTGCGCTTGGCTAGCTCCAAGATGCGCCGCGCCAGGGGCGGATTGAAGAGCAGATAGCCTTCCATGTGCAGATGGGTATAGCCTTGGAAGTCGGCGTCGGCGACCTCGTCGGGGGACAAGGTCGCGGCCGCGCCGAGGAAGGTGCGCATGGTGCGTTCGGAGTCGGGGGTGACCATGCTCAGGCAGAGGCCGGTACGGGTGTCGGGGCTGTGCTTGAAACCGGAGACGTCCACGCCGGCGGCGGCGAGCCTCGCGGTGTAGTACACTCCGTCGTCGTCCTTGCCGAGCTTGCCGAGGAAGCCGGTGGGGACGCCGAGCTTGGCCAAGCCGAAGACGGTGTTGACGGCGGAGCCGCCGGGGGCTTTGACGCGGCCCGCGGCGGTCCGGGCGAGGATGGCGTCGATGACGGCGATGTCGACCAACTCCATCCCGCCCTTGGCACCCTCGACGCCGGCGACGAAGCCGTCGTCGACGTTCACCAGGACGTCAAGGAGCGGCGAGCCCGCCCCCAGCAGTTTGACTTTGTTCGCTGCCATCGGTCAGGCTAGGCCAGCGGCGTCGCGCAAGGCCTGGGTCTTGTCGACCTTCTCCCAGGGGAAGTTGGGCCTACCGAAGTGGCCATAGGCGGCGGTCTCGCGATAGGACCAACCATTCTTCTTGGGATGCTTCAGATCGAGGGTTTTGATGATGGCGGCGGGGCGCAGGTCGAAGACCTTGCGGATGACGCCTTCGAGCTGGGTGTCGTTGGGAAGCTTGCCGGTGCCATAGGTGTCGACGTTGAGGCTGAGGGGGTCGGCGACGCCGATGGCGTAGGCGACTTGGACCTCGCATTTGTCGGCGAGCCCGGAGGCGACGATGTTTTTGGCGATGTAGCGGCACATGTAGGCGGCGGAGCGGTCGACTTTGGAGGGGTCCTTGCCGGAGAAGGCGCCGCCGCCGTGGGAGCCGACGCCGCCGTAGGTGTCGACGATGATCTTGCGGCCGGTGAGGCCGGTGTCGCCATGGGGGCCGCCGACCTCGAAACGTCCGGTGGGGTTGACGTAGTAGGTGATCTTGTCGTGCATGAGAGCGGCGGGGATGACCTTGGCGCAAACTTGCTTGACGGTGGCGGTGAGCTCCTCGATCTTCATGTCGGGGGTGTGCTGGTGGGAGACGACGATGGACTCGACGCGGACGGGCTTGCCCTTGATGTAGCGGATGGAGACCTGGCTCTTGGCGTCGGGGCGAAGGAAGTGGTACTTCTTCGGCTCGAACTTGCGGAGGCGGGCGAGCTCCTGCACGATCTTGTGGGCGTAGATGATCGGGGCGGGCATGAGCTCCTCGGTCTCGTTGGAGGCGAAGCCGAACATCATGCCCTGGTCGCCGGCGCCCTGCTCCTTGAAGAGCCCCTGGCCCTCGGTGACGCCCTGGGAGATGTCGGGGGACTGGCTGTGGATGCAGATGAGGACCTTGCACTCGTCGGCGCAGAAGCCGACGGTCCTGTCGTTGTAGCCGATGTCGCGGATGACGCCGCGGATGATCTCCTCGAACTTGACGTCGGCCTTGGTGGTGAGCTCGCCGGAGACGACGGCGAGGTCGGTGGTGGTCAACGACTCGCAGGCGACGCGGCTTTCGGGGTCCTGGTCCAGGCAGGCGTCGAGGACGGCGTCGGAGATCTGGTCGCAAACTTTGTCCGGATGCCCTTCCGAGACCGACTCGGAGGTGAACACGTGTTCGGCGTGGATTTTGCTCATTTCGTCTGTTCCCTTGTTTTCGTTGCTATGACAATGGTGTTGAAGCCTTGTGTCTTGCGCCGGGCCGGAGCCGGGCGTTGGTAAATTAACGAAAGCGGGAGACGTTTTCAAGAACGGGCGGGAAGATTTTGCGAATTTAAAACATCCGGCCTCAGATCAGCAGCATGCAGTCGCCGTAGGAGTAGAACTTGAAGCGCTCGGCGATGGCGCGTTCGTAGGCCGCCATCGTCAGCTCCCGCCCGGCCAGGGCGCAGACGAGCATCAGCAACGTGCTCTTAGGCAGGTGGAAATTGGTCAGCAGCATGTCCACCGCCTTGGGGCGGTAGGGGGGGTGGATGAAGATGTCGGTCTCGCCCTCGCCCGCGGACAGCGTCCCGTCGGCCGCGGCGCGCGACTCCAGCACCCGCGCCACGGTGGTGCCGACCGCCAGGCAACGCCCGCCCGCCGCCCTGGCCTGGTTGACCGTGTTGGTCGTGGCTTCCGGCAGGAGGTAGCGCTCGGAATGCATCACGTGGTCCTCGACCCGCTCCGCCGAGACCGGCTTGAACGTCCCGGCGCCCACGTGCAAGGTTAGCTCGGCGCGGGAGACGCCCCGTTCGGCGAGCCGCGCGAAGATCTCCTCGGAGAAGTGTAGCCCGGCGGTGGGGGCGGCGACCGCCCCGGGGCAACTGGCGTAGACGGTCTGGTAACGCTCGGCGTCCATCGGCTCGTCCTGCCGCTTTATATAAGGGGGGAGGGGGATGTGGCCGAAGAGCTCGAGCGTCCTGCCCCCGTCCGCCGCCAGTTTAATCAGGAAACAACCGTCGTCATTCCGGGCGACGACCTCGGCCCAGCGCTCCTCGTCGGTGGTGGAGTTGGGCAGGAGTTTGAGCCGCGTCCCGGGGTGGAGGCGTTTGCCGGGCTTGGCGAACGCCGACCAGAGCCCGCCGCCCAAGTCGGAGATGAGCATGAGCTCGATCTTGGCGGTCCCGCCCTCTTTTATCCCGAAAAGCCGCGCCTTGACGACGCGGGTGTTGTTGACCACGACGCAGTCGCCGGGGCGGAGGAAGTCGGGCAGCTCGTCGAAGCACCGGGGAGAAATCTCGCCGCGGGAACGGTCGACGACCAGCATCCGCGACATGCCGCGGCTCTCCGGGGGGTGGCTGGCGATCAGCTCCTCCGGCAACGTGTAATCGAACTCGCTCACCAAGGTCATATAGTCTCCCAGTCCGCTTAAGTTTCAGCCCGGGCGGCGGACGCCTTGAGGGGGAACCTTCTGAAGAAGGCTTCCCCCTCAAACTCCCCCTCCAAGACTTCTTGGGTCATTTTTATTGCCGGAGGCAAAAAAACATACCCAAAAAGTTCAGGAAGGGGGTCTGGGGGAGAACCCCTTTCAAGGGGTTTCCCCCAGGAAGTCCGTCCCAGGGAAATCACCAAGCTGGAACAATACACCTTGGCGGCGAGATTTACAGCCTCAATCCCAAAGCAGCAGCGCAGGCCACTGCTTCGGGTTGTTGTAAGGCTCGGTGTTTGGGGGGGTGGTGGACAGGCCGCTCTCGCGCTTACCGTTCGGCGAGGCGTCGTCGCGGTCGTTGACCAGCAGGGCGAAGCCGAGGGCGTAACCTTTCTCCAGCTTGGCCGGACGCAGGTACTTCGCCGGGACGAACAACTGGTATACATAGCCGTCGGCGTCGAGCTTGAAGGCCGAGGGCAGTTCCGGGGCCAGGGCGTTGTTCGGCGGGGCCGCCGTCACTAGGCCGCTGAGCTGCGGGTCGGGCTGCCGGAAACGGTAGCTGACCGCCGCTTTGCCGTCCGGCGAGGGGAAGACGGCGTAGTCATATTCGCTGTCGTTATAGCCGTTGGTTTGCCGCCACCGCGCCTCGCAAAGGGAGTCGAAGTAGACTTGCAAGCTGTCGTTCTCCCAGCGGTCGCCATTCTTCGCGGTCGCTTTGTGGACGAACTTGTCGTCGACGACTTTGACGAGAAGGTTCAAGCCTCTCTCCGTCCAGGCCACTTTGAGCCAACCGTCCAGATCCTTGGCGTCCGACTTGGCGCCGCCGCGCTGAACGCGGTTAGGGAAACGGACGGACGGGATGTCCTTCCACGCCGCCACGTCGCAATTGAGCGGGAAGTCTTTGGACGCTTTCTTACAAAGCAGTCCGTCGAAGCCAAGGTCGTTGCCGAAGCCGCTTTTTCCGGATTTCAGGGTGATCAACAGGTTTTCCGGGGTGAGTTTTGCGTAGTCCAGCGTTACGGGGAGTTTCAGCTCGGCCCTGTCCAGACCGGAGGCGGGGACGGACAGCGGCGTTCCGCCGCCACCAGGCAGGCTCAGCGCGCCCTCGAAGGCTTTGGAAAGGTAATTCCTCGCCTTGATCTCGACCATGGTGGGCGAGGCGGGCTTGGCCACCAGGGCGAGCGGGGCGATGTCCTCGCCGGAGACGAGGCTGGCGTTCTCGAAGGCCTTGGCGAAGGCGGCGAGCGCGCCGGGTTTGCCCCGGAAGAAGGCCGGGAAGGAACTCACGGGGAACTCGAAGACGCCGTCGGCGTCGGGTGTGTAGGCTCGCTCGCGCTGCATCAGGTCGAAGACGGCCTCGACAGCGTCGCCTAGTTTTGCCGCGGCCCTGGGGGCGGCCATCGTCCCGGCGTCGAGTTTGGGATGGTGGCACCAGACGGCCGCCACGGGACGCTTCTCCGCGTCCTCGAAGAGGTAGCAGCGGACATAGGGGGCGAAGCGGATATCCTGCTTGAAATAGGCGTCGCCGAGCAGGTTGCCCAAGGTGTTGGGTATCTTCTGGGTGGCGAAGGGGGTGAGCTCCAAGTCCATCTCGAAGTTGTTCAGGCCTGAGCCGGACATTGAGGCCCTGACGTGATCCTGGTATTTGAGGGCGACCAGCCAGCTGCGGGCGCGCCAGGCGGCGGAGATTTTCTCCGTCCAACCCATGTCATAGGAGAGTGTGCCGTACAGCCATGTCCCCCAAGGCATCCAACATGCAGATTCGACGTGCCACGGGGGGATGGCATAGGGGCCGTAATGCATGCCTTCGCCCCAGTAAATGGGCGTGTCGGCATAGCCGTTCTTCTCCAGCATTTCAAGGTAGGTCTTGGTGTCGGCGTCGAGGTCGGGCGATTCCGGACTGGAGCGGTATGTGTGTATGCCCACGTAGTCGAACTTGGGGCCGCCGAGGCGGTTCAGGGCGGCGAGCTCCTCGCCCAAGTCTCTGATCCCCCCCTCCGGCCTCATGTTGCATTGCTGGTCGGAGACGGTCTTGGCCGCGGGGTTGCCTGCCTTGACACCTTCGGCGAAGGCTTTCTGGAACTTCGCCAAATTCTCGAAGGCTTGGTTCCGGGGGCCGCCGACGGCCCAGGCGTCGATGGGCGTCTCGTTGCCTGCCAGCCACGTCTCCACCCATGGATGTTCCCGGACGACCTTGGCGATTGCTGCCTTCAATTGCGTCAAATATTCGTCGGCGATCCGTCCGTGGGCGTCGAAGCGGGGGAAGCCTAGGAGTATCCTCGGATCGTCGGCTTGGAGCCAGATGAGGCATGGCGTGCTGGCTACTACCCAGTTGGGCGAGCCTTCCGGGGCGGGCCAGGCGTTTGTGAACGTGTAGGCGTCGGTGGGGGTGACCTTGTTGGTGCGGTAGGCGTCCCAGACTGCCTTGTCCCATGTTTGCACTTGCATTTGCGACCCGAAGCCAACTTCGCGGTAACGTCGGAGTAATTGGAGGAAATCGGCGCGGGAGTGTGTGCGGCCATAATCCTCGGCGAAAATGTCTTTGAGCCGATGTTCCCCTTTCAGGAACTTCATGATGGAGAGCCGGTGTAGGTCATAGGACTTAGTCCCGTCAGCTAGTTCGTACTCCGCCTTGAGCACGAAGATTCCCTGGGGCAATTTGCCCTCGACGGGCAGTTCCACGACAGCTCTGCCGGAGGCGTCGCAAGCGAAGCCCTGGCGGTGCCGGAACATTTCCTCGCCATAAAAATCTTTGACGGTGATTGTGGCCGTCCCGGCGGCTCCAGGGGCGGCGCTGAGCTCCAAACGGGCCTCCGGTGACGTGTTCACGTCGAGGAAATTGCCGGGGCTGGCCGTCCGTAGCCAGCCTTCCACCGGGCGGGTCTGGAATTCGGTCGGCTCGGAGCCGCTTTCAAGTTGAAGTCCGTCGATCCAGGCGTGTCCTTGGCCGTCGGCGGAGTCCGCTCCGAGCGACACCACCACGGGCATGGAGCCGGGCAGCGCGAAGTTGAACGAATAACGTTTCCACTCTGAGCCGAGCGCGAAAACCTTCGTGGCTCCATCGTTTCCAGGTTTCGGGTAGCTGCTGTTGATTGGCAGGTGTACGTTCGCGTTGCCCAGCCAATGGACGCCTGGAATCCAGACACTGAGCCGTTGAGCTTTGCTTGGCTCGCCCTTTGCGTAGACGCTGAAGCAATATGTACCTTTGTCCAGAGGGACGGGGAAGCTGCGGACATGCACTCCCATGCAACGGAAGTCCCCATGCTTGGGCGAACAACGCAATCTAAGGCTGTGGGCTCCGAACATGGCGCTGGCCGCGTCTAGCTCGAAGGGAGGGCAATCCCAATTGTTTATCATGGGATCGACGTGCCACGAGTACATGCCATGATGCCAATAACATTCGGTCCCACACTCGAAGGAAGGGTTGGAGATGAAGTTCCGCGAGGCCGGGTAGTCCGGCAGCTCCAAGTCCTCAACGGCCTTGAAGTTGATGCCGCCTTGGGTTCGTTGTGACTCCTGTTTTGGCACACCTTCGCCGATATCGACCGCCACCGATAGATGCTTGTCGTCAGCTTTGGGAGAAATGCGGAAAGTGGCGTAACCGCAGTCATGAGGATTGTAACCGACGACGAGCGCGCCGCAATTCTGGCCAGCGGAGATCTTGATGGAACAAGCGGGACTGTTGGCGAAAATCTCCAGCGTCTTGAAGGCGTCGAAGACCTGGATGGTTTTGCCCGTGGCGGGGATGTTGTCGGGAAAGACCCCCGTCTTGCCATCGACGTCGTAGCCCGCGCTTTTTGCCCCCCCGACGGGGATGTCGAACATGAGCGGATAAGGTTCGAGCTGGAAGTCGGGGGAGCTGAAATCACCCCATTCGTAGGAAAGGTGGATCTTCCCGTCAGGCAAAGCTTCCATCCGCCCGGAGATTCCCGCTTCTTTCCTCTGGTGGACGATGGTCTTTTTGAACGTGAACTTGCCGTCCTTGGCGTCTTGTTCCGAGTGGGAGAAGGCTTCCTTGGGCGCATCATTGGCGACGGAGAGGTATTCCCTCGTTCCAGTCCGTTTGTCCGTGATGCTGACAGGCAGGTGGAATTTTCCGACGGCCCGCTCGTCGGCGCTGAAGGCGACCGAGCCGAATTTGTCCATCTTGAGTCCTTTCGTCCCCGCCACGATGGAATCGCCCTGGACTTCCGTCATGAAGTGGCTGGTCTTCTCCTGGCCCTTACCGGCGAAGGGGGGCGGCGGAGCGGGCAAAGCCGTCTTTATCTCCTCGCAACCGGAAAGGATGAGGGCCAGCGCGAGTAGGGTAAGGTTGGATGCGAACTTCATGTCAATCTCCTGGTTTTGTTTAATCGAGGGGTAAGTAATCGTTGTCGAAGAGTTGTCTCCCGGTGTGTTTATAGGCTTGGACGTGGCCATCCTTGAAGAGGAAGTTGCACATCTTTTGATGGACGAACGCCGGAGCGTACTGGGGGTAGTCCGTGGAGTTTTCCCACTGGGAGCTGTGCCAGCCGGAGGCGGCGTAGCAGACGTAGGTGTCGATATATTGACGGTCGCAGACCAGGACGCAGTTGCCGTTGATCGTCTCGAATTTACGCAAGCATTGATCCCAGGCCCCCCCGTACTGCCAACATCCGCCGCGGGGATCCACACCCAAGCCTATGGCTGGTTTGTTTGAGGCGGTGACGTTGTAGCTGGAATAATATTCCGAGGGCTCAGCCGTCCCCGCGAAAAACGGGGAGCGAGAGATCTTGGTGATGGCTGGGCAGAAGTAGATGCCGGACATTTTCTCGAAACTCAAAGAAAGGAAAGCACCTTTGTCCTCGGTGGTTTGCGGGAGTTTCCGGTAATATGGTTGGCGCAAGTACTCGTTGAGGTAATAGGTGGCGAAGCCGCCGACGGGAGCCGGAGGCAACCAGGAGGCGTTGTCGTCGACGTAGAGCATGGTCGCCTGGTGGATGTTGCGCAGGTTGTTGGCGCAGGAGATGCGCAACACCGTCGCCTTCGCCTTGCCCAACGCCGGCAGCAGCAAGCCCGACAAAATGGCGATGATGGCGATGACAACCAGCAGTTCGACGAGCGTGAAAGGCGCAGCCGCGGCGGGGCGGCGGGACGGCGGGAAGGGGGCTGCTGGTTTCATGGCCGTGTCCTATCGATTATGAAGGGTTTAAGTTGGTATTTCAAGGAAAACAGATATTGGTTCTTGGTGATGTCGGGGTTGCCGATGGCGTCGGCCAGGAGGCTTCCGACTTTGTCGAGCGGCCAGGCGACGTTGACGAATTTGTAGTTTCTGCAGTTGGGGAGACAGTCGAAGCTGACCATGTGGTAGTCCCGCCCGGCTTCCAGGTCGTGCGCCGCGAGGCTGTCGTGAAGTGGGGCGGCCCAGACGTCGTTGCAGGCCACCAGCGCGGGCGGGGCGGGGGAGGCTTGGACGAAATCCAGCGCCAGTTTCATCACCTGCTCCGGGCCCGGGGCGGCGAAAAGTTGGTAGGGATGGCCAGCTTGTTCCATCTCCTCGCGGAATGCTGCGTGCCGGGTGTTCACCCAATAGGCCGAGAACCTATCGTCGGTCAGATAGGCGACGCGTGCGATCTTTCTTTCCAGAACCCAGCGGGCGGCCAGGGCCCCGCCGCCGAGCGTGTCCACCCCGACGCAATGGAAGGGCAAACTGTCGTTCGGACCAAGTCCGCGGTTGAAATAGAAGACGTTGACCGGATGCCGAGCGAAAACATGCTTGTGGTGGTGCAGCAAGTCCCACTCCCGTTGTTCCGGGAAGACCACCAACGCCTTCGTCCCCGAGGCCGCGGCGGACTCCAGGAACCGCTCCAGCGCCTTGGCCGTCTCCGGCATGGCGTCGTAGACGACTTTGACGCCCTTCGCCTCCAGCCGCCGCTCCAGGTCGCCGATGATGTCCTCGTAACCATGGACGGTGAAGAAGAAGTTCCTCGCGGCCAGGATCGAGACGGTCTTGGAGAGGCTGTTCTTGTGGCGGCGCACTTTGTCCATCGCCACGTTGCCCCGCACGAAGATGCCCACCGACGGGCGGCTCTCCACGAAACCGTCCTCCTCCAGCGCCAACATCGTGTTGTGCACCGCCCAATGTGTCACCGCCAGCTCCTTGGCCAGCTCCCGCCCCGCGGGCATTTTCGCCCCCGGAGGGTAGTCCCCGGACTCGATCCGCCCCAACAGCGTTGAGTATATCGTCCCTTTGTCCTCGGCCATGGCCCGGCGCTCCGTTCGGCGTGTTTGTTTGTCTTCAAACACGGATATAATAACAGGATTCCTCGGGGATGTCAACCCTCGGTCCAGAAAATAGTTCCTAGTTCCTTGTTCCTTGTTCGCCCTACAGGGATTTATTCTCGCCGGAATCTTGAAAACAGGGGGCAGGCGGGCTAGAAACAACAGTGGGGAGGAGAATGATTGACGAACTTAAAGGAAACATGCCATGAGACCAGAAGCTGAGACCAGGAAGACCGTGGTCGCGGGGCAGTTCTATGATAGCGACCCGGTCCGCTTGCGGGCGGATTTCGCCGCGTACCTCCAGGACGCCCCGGCGCCGCCGTTGCCGCAAGGCTGTTTGCTGCGGGTCTTGGTCGTGCCCCACGCCGGCTACGCCTATTCGGGCGGCACGGCGGCGCGAGCTTACGCCACCGCCGCGATGGGCGACTACAAACGTTTGGTGCTGCTCACCCCGTCGCATTACGTGGGCTTCGCCGGGCTGGCGCTGCCCTCCTACAGCAGTTGCGAGACTCCGCTGGGGCCGGTTAAGGTGGACATTGCCGCGGCCGAATCCTTGTCCAAGGCCGACCCCCGGCTTATCGGCCACAACTACCGGGCGCACAGCTTGGAGCACTCGTTGGAGGTGCAACTGCCGCTGATGAGGCATTTCTTCCCCGACACGCCGTTGCTGCCCATCGTCTGCGGCCAGATTGACCGGGACATGGCCGCCAAGGCCGCCGCCGACCTCCTGCCGCTTTGGGGCGAGGACAGCCTTTGGATCGTCAGCTCGGACTTCACCCACTATGGCGAATCCTTCAACTACATGCCCTTCGACCACGACATCCCCGCCAAGTTGCGGGAGCTCGACCTGGGCGCCGTCGACCACATCCTGGCGCAGGACGCCCACGCCTTCGACCGTTACGTCAAGAGCACCGGCGCCACCATTTGCGGGGCCGCCCCGATACTCGTGGCTCTGGAAGTCGCCGCCCTGGCGGCGAAGGCCAGAAAAGAGGTGTTGGAGGGCGCGTTGCTCGAATACGTCACTTCCGGGGCTATGACCGGGGACTACACCCACAGCGTCAGCTACGCCGCCGTGGCGTTGTATCAACGGACTTAGGGGAAAAGGCGGGGCGAACGGAACTAGGCTGGGCACTGGAAAATCGTCAGAGACGGGGTATATTAGGTATAACTGCGTGAAATTGACCGGAAAGCTGAGGAGTCGGCATGATGGACGAGATGGATGAGGTTTACACGACGGAGGAGAAGCTTGAGCTGCTCCGGCTCGCCAGGGATTCGATCAAGGCCAAGCTCAACGACTGCCCCATGCCCGACGACACCGTCGCGCTCACCGACGCCATGATGGCGAGACGTTCCTGTTTTGTGACTTTGCACGACAAGGGCGGAGCCCTCCGCGGCTGCATCGGCAATATCGGAGCCTTCGAGTCGCTGGCCGACAACGTCATCCACAACGCCGTCAACGCCGCTTTCCACGACCCACGCTTTCTGCCTTTGCGCTCCAACAAGGAGTTCGAGGGCATGGTGATCGAGATCTCGGTGCTGACCGAGGCCAAGAAAGTCGATTCCTACCGCCGCATCCGTCTGGGCGAGCACGGGATCATCCTGCGCCGGGGCCAGAGCGGCGCCGTCTTCCTCCCCCAGGTGGCCGTGGAACAGGAGTGGGACCTCGACACCACCTTGACGCAACTGAGCCTGAAGGCTGGCTTGCCCCCCGACTCCTGGAAGCTGCCGGACACCGTTTTCGAGGTTTTCAGCGCCATCGTCTTTAAGGAAGGCGAGCTCGGTTGATTTAGTTCGGAGTTCGGAGTTCGGAGTTGAAAACGCGCCGTTCGGAGTTTAGAGTTCAGTGTCCGGATCTGCTTTCCGGACTTTGAACTTTATGAAGGATGCCATGGAGAAGTTGATCAGGGAGCTGTTGCTGTCGTTGGGCGAGGATCCTGAGCGGGAGGGGTTGAAGGACACGCCCCGCCGGGTCAGGAAGAGTCTGGAATATCTCACCAAAGGCTATAAGGAGGACATCGGCGCGGTGCTCAACGGCGCGGTGTTTGCCGAGCCGTGCGACGACATGGTGATCGTCAAGGACATCGAGTTCTTCAGCCTCTGCGAGCACCACTTGCTGCCGTTCCATGGCAAATGCCACATCGGCTACATCCCCAAGGGGAAGATCATCGGGGTGAGCAAGCTGGCCCGGATCATGGAGATTTACAGCCGCCGTTTGCAAGTCCAGGAGCGGCTCACCCGCCAGATCGCCCAGACCATCCTTGAGGCCATCGCTCCGGAGGGGGTGGGGGTGGTGATGGAGGCCCAGCACATGTGCATGACCATGCGCGGCATCGAGAAGCAGCACTCCAAGATGGTCACCTCTACGATGCTCGGCAGTTTCCGCCGCGAGGCCGCCACCCGCTCCGAGTTCCTCAGTCTGATCAATCGCTGAGTCGACGGAGGGCTTTGGGGGGTGGAGATTCAGCGCTCATGGTTTTCAGGCCGCGGCTCGCGCCGTCCCCCTTTGGACGCGTCTCCACAGCTACGCTGGGAAAGATCGTCGCCGCGATTCCAAGGTTCTCCCCCGACATGACGTGAGGCCGAGCTGGTGCTCGGCGCTCCCAGGAGGCGTCCCCCATCAGCGACGGGGGCGTTTCGGCTGGCCGTCAAGCCTGAGCAGTTTTGCCATCCATTCCGCCCGCCCGATCAGAAGCAATCCCATGACAGCCTTGATTCCAGTGGTTCCCGGGTCACGCAAGGGCCAATGGGACGAGAACTCGCCTTTGGAGGCGAGTGCCATGCCCAGCTGACTTATGAACTCGATTCCGGACGTCAGGAAAAGGAAGAGGCCGATCAGCCGAATCCAGAAGGCGTAGGAGGCGAGAGCTTCCAAGTTGTCGGGGATGGACAGCTCTTTTGTGTCGCCGTCGGGGACGACCAGAGACAGGATAACTCTCCGCTTGAAGAGGAGCAGGTAGTTGAGCAAAAACAGAGCCAGCAGATGAAGGCATGCGAATGCCACCGCGACGGATTGGTCGATAAATTTTCCCGCCTCGCACGTCATGGCGATGGAAGTTCCAACCGCTATCAGGCTAAACAGCATGGAGAGCATGAAGGTGATGGCCATGCCCACGAGGACGATGTCGACGATGTCGCGCTTGGTCATGTTCATGCGATTCTCATGTTTTGCGCCTTGGCCCGCTCCTCGGCGCGGCGGTGGCGGAAGAAGCTCTGGAAGATCTCCAGGCATTCCGCCTCCATGTCGTCCAGGCCCAGGCCGCGGAGGGTGAGCGTTTGCACCCGGTGCAGCGCTCCGGGGAGGTTGGTGACGTCCAGGGCCGAGCCGGCGGCGCCGTACTTCGGGTCGGCCAGTCCGTAGACCAGGAGGCCGACGCGGCAGTTGACCATCGCCCCGGCGCACATCGGGCAGGGCTCCTTGGTGACGTAGATCGACACCTCGTTCAGGCGCCAGTCGCCCAGGGCGGCGGCGGCTTGGGTCAAGAGGATCATCTCGGCGTGGGCGGTGGCGTCCTTGAGTTTTTCCACCTGGTTGTGGGCGCGGGCGATGATGGAGCCGTCGTGGACGGCCACGGCGCCGACCGGCACCTCGCCGTCCTCGTAGGCGATCTGGGCTTGCGTCAGCGCCTGCTTGAAGTAATGGTCATGGCCGGGGCTCAGGAGGTTGCCGCGGGCGGGGATGGTCTGGAACATGTTCTCGTTTCCGGGGTTGGATTAAAGTTTGGCGAAGGGGTCGGCCAGGAGCTTGTCGGTCCCGGCGGCGGCGCCGTTGGGGCCGGAGCCCTCGTTCAGGCGCATGACCACTTTGCGGTTGGCTTCGAGGAAGACGTCGGAGTCTGGTTTGGCGATGATGTCCCGGCGTGAGAGGTCCAAGGAGCGCTGGCGTTTCTTGGGGTCGCGGTCGTAGCGGTCCAAGTAGCGGGCCAGGGTGCGGGGGCTGAGCTCCTCGAAGACCTTGCGGACGTAGTCCTCGACGTAGTCGGCGGCGATCACCGAGACCAAGTCGTCGTCGGGGTTCTTCATTCCCATGGATTTGAGGTAGTCCAGCACCATCTCCTGGCAGGCGACCTCGTCGAAGACCGGGAAGTAGACGCCGCGGCCGCGGCTGGCGATGTTGGCGGGGAACTCGTAGTTGGAGGCGACGACGATGGCGACGTTGGGCGGCGGGCTGAAGGCGCCGCCGACCTGGGTGCGGAAGTTGTACCAGTCGACCTTGCGGGCGTCGACGTCGTCGAAAAAGAGCACGAACTGGCGGCGGGCGCGGCGGGAGAGCAAGCGGACGAGGCGTTCCAGACCGCTTTCGAGCGCCTCCGGCTCCGGCAGCACCAAGGTGATGTTGGGGAAGTGGCGGCAGTGGGCGATGGTCATCTGGGTCTTGCCCAGGCCGGGGAGGCTGGTGATGAGCAGCGGGAGGTTCTCGCGCCCGGCGGCGAAGTTCTCGAAGAAGCGGTGGAAGGAGTCCCGGACGGCCCGGAAGCCGTAGAAGTGGTCGACCGGCCGGATGTCGTCCAGCCGCGCCGGGATGAACTTGCCCTCGGCGAAGCGGAATGCCTTGTCCTTGGCGAAGGGATCGGACTGGCCGGCGTCCTCCTCAAGGCGGGCGACGAAGTCGATGGCGGTTTTGCCGCCGGAGAGGCTGAAGGGACGACCGGCGCCGACCAAGGCGGCCAGGACGTCGGGGCGCAGCCGCGGCGGCGTGGGGGCGTCGGCGGCGTCGAGCCGGGTGGCCAGGAAGCGGAAGTAGTCGCCGGGCAACCGCAACGCGTCGTTCCGGACGCGGTTGGCGTGGGCGAGGAAGAAGCGCAGAAGCCGCTGGTCGAGCTGGGTTCCTACCCCGAAGATGCCGGCCAAGTCGAGCATGCTGGCGTTGAGGGTTCCGGCGGGGGCGCCCTCGGAGAGCTCGTGGAGCTGGTGGGCCAGGTCGATGGAGTCGGGGGCGCGGCCGGTCGGGCGGCGGCGCAGGCGGGCGGCGGCGGCCTCCGGGTCGTCCTTCGCCGTGGCCAGCTCGGCCGCGACGGCCTCAAGCAGCGCCATGAGGCATTCGGCGAACTCCTTGGCGCTGATGTCGCGGGGCGTCATCCTGCCGTCCCGGGGTTCCAGGAAGAGGGCGGCGAAGCTGCTGGCGACGGTGGCGGCCCTGGCCTCTAACGCTACGGCGTCAAATCTATCTTTCATGGTGGCCCTCATGGTTGCCCCGCGTCACTCCAGGGTGTATGCGCCTTTGCTCACGGTGCTCTGCTTGCCGGGGAAGAATTTCCATTCGGCGCCGTAGCTGAGTCCATGGTCCTCGGCTTCCCCGCTGTCTTTGAGCTTCGGGGAGATCCGTCCGACATGGCCGTCCGAGAAGGAGCTGTTGGCCATGGCGCCGCGGTCGTGGTTGAGCCGCTGGTGGAACAGCGTCAGGGCGTTGTATTCGGTGCGTTCCGTGACCATGCCGGCGCCGCCCCACCAGTAATGCATGGACATGTCGCCCAGCAGCACGGTGCTGTCGGGGGAGAAAACCTTGAAAAGCAGTCCGCGGGTTCTGGCGTTGTTGCCGCCCAGCGTCCAGGCCTCGCCAGCCTGGAGGTTGCCGGAGTCCCAGTTGCGGTTGATCAGATAGCTGGTGCCGAAACGCAGGAACATGCGGTCGTCGGCGGGGCAGGCCAGCGTGGTCGTGTCGCGCACGTAGGGGTTGAGGGGCAGGAACTTGGTGGGGTTGCTGACCGGGTGGGTGTTGAATGTGACCTCGTCCTCCAGCGAGCGGCAGAGCTGCTCCGGCAGGGCGTCCCGGAAGGTTTTGCCGGGCATCGCCCCGAAGCCCCCGTAGTTGTGGTTGCAATCGTCCCCGTCGCGGGCCATGATGAAGCCGTTATTGTCCTCGACATACTCGAAGACGCCGAAGGTCAAGGCCTGCAGGTGCCCGCGGCAACCCGTCAGGCGCGCCTTGTCCATGGCGTTCTTCACGAACGGCAAGGCCAGCGCGGTGAAGACCGCCGCCGCGGCCAGGATCACGGCCAGCTCGATCAGGTCGAAGGCGTGTCGTCTCTCTTTCAAGCGCATCTCCAGGCACGGTTGCATTATGGGGGCGTGGCTGTTAAATTCCCCAGTTGATAATATAACGTTTGCGCGGGCATTTTTTACATCCGGATAAACAAAATATGCGAGAAATACGTTTTCCACCCGTGGCGTCGGCGCGTCCGGACGGGCTGTTGGCGGTGAGCCGTGACATCGGTCCGGACTATCTGCTGGCCGCCTACCGTTCCGGGGTTTTCCCCTGGCCGGTGGACGAAGGCGGGATCTTGTGGTTCGCCCCGCCGCGCCGGGCGTTGCTGCGCTTCGATGACCTGCACGTCCCCAGCCGTCTGCCCCGCGCCCTGCGCGCCGCCGGTTTCGACTTCCGGTTCGACACCGCCTTCGAGGAGGTGATCGGCCATTGCGCCACGGTTGGCCGCAAGACTCAGGACGGCACCTGGATCACCCCCGGGATGCGCCGCGCCTACCTCGACTTCCACTTGGCCGGACACGCCCACAGTTTCGAGGCCTGGAGTCCGGACGGCCGTTTGGTCGGCGGCCTCTATGGCGTCTGGCTTGGCAAGTTCTTCGCCGGGGAGAGCATGTTCCACCTCCAGACTGGAGCCTCGAAGTTCGCCTTGCTCCACGCCGTGTCCCATTTGCGCAACCACGGCCTCGAGTGGATGGACGTCCAAGTCCTCAACCCCTTGACCGCCGCCTTCGGCGCCGCCGAGGTCCCCCGCCGCTATTTCATGCGCCTGCTCCGCCAAGCGTTGGCCCTCGCTTGAGGCGGTTTTTTCGCCGATGCGTACTTGCGCTTTCGTCGGGACGGGCTAAGTTTGGGGACGGAATTTCACAGCCAAACAGGGGTGGTCAAGCCATGCGTTGTCCCAGGTGCAAATGCGTAGAGGATAAGGTGATCGATTCGCGCACCGCGAAAGAGGGCGCGGCGGTGCGGCGGCGGCGGGAGTGCCTGAACTGCGGCCACCGTTTCACCACCTATGAGGAGATCATCCAGGCGGAGTTGGGCGTGCTAAAGAAGAACAACCTCCGTGAGGATTTCGACCGCGAGAAGCTGCGCAACGGCATCAACAAGGCCTGCTGGAAGCGTCCGGTCACCCAGGACTCCATCGACGAGGTGGTCGACCAGATCGTCAAGGGGGTCGAGAAGGATTTCGACCGCGAGATAACGGCCGAGGAGATTGGCGTCCGGGTGATGAAGGAGCTCAAGGGGCTTGACGAGGTGGCTTACGTGCGTTTCGCCTCGGTGTACCGGCGTTTCACGGATATCGAGGAGTTCATCAGCGAGATCCGCCATATGGGCGGCAAGAGCGGGAAGGTCGTCACGGATGATTAACCTTAGCTCCAGCGCGGTGATGGTGCTCCGGGGCGACGGCGCCCAGGAGGTTTTCGACCCCGAGGGCCTGCAAGTCGGCCTTTCCAAGGCTTGCTTGGCCGCCGGTCGCCGCGACTTCTGGTTGGCGGAGGATATCGCCAACGCCATCGAGAACGCCCTCTTCTTCCACCGCGACCAAGGGACGCTGGTCTCCGAGGCCGAGATCCATTTCTGGGCCACCAAGGTGCTGGAGGAGGCTGGATATCCCGATGTCGCCGAGTGTTTCCGCGAGGGGAACCAAGTCAACGACGATAGCGTCGAGGTCACGGCGGAGCAGGCCGCCAAAGTCCTGTCCGGGCGCTTGGGCGTGGGCTCGGCCGAGCTGGAGCGCCTGGCGCGCCGGACTTGCGGAGCCCTGGGCAAACTGGGGCTGACCAAGGCGTCGCGGGCGTTGGTGTTGGAGCTGGCCCGGGAGCTCCGCCGCCTGTCCGGCGCGGCCGAGGCCGACTTCAAGCTGCCGCCGGTGCCCAACATCTCCGGTTCCCCATGGTTGCTTTCCCGTGCCGAGTTGCTCGGAGCCTTGCCCCCCGAGGCCGCCGCTTTGGTTGGGCGGAAAATCCTCGACTTCCGGGGCGTTAGCCGTCTTTTCCCCTCGCTGATCGTCGACTTGCGTCTCCGCGAGCTGGCCGAGGAGGCTGGTTTGAAGCCGCTGGTGACCGAGCTTTCGCTCTACCCCTGTTTCAAACGTTCGGCGGTGGTCATGGCGGAGATCGTCCGCCTCGCGCGGAAGCTAGCCGCGGAGCGGCAACCCGGAACCGAACTGGCGGTCTACCTGCGTTTCCCCGACATGCGCCATTTCGCCGTCAGCTTCCTGGGGCTTTCCTTCCCCGAGGGACAAGCCGTCTGCTCCGAGGTCGCCGCCGCCTTCGCCAGCCACCTCGACTTCCCCGTCCGCATCAAAGCCTGAGCGTCCCAAACTTCCGCCCTTGACAACCACTGTTTTCCTTATATGGTATAATCATAGCTAAACACAGCAAGTTGCAGCGGGGCATAGCATGAGCTTGGAGAGCGCACGGCGGCGGCGGTTGGGGCCGCGCGACATGGAGGAGCAGCTGGGACGCTTGGGCGCGGCTTTCCGCCGCGACTTCGTCGACGCCGCGGCTTCCGGCGCGTTGTTGCCGAGCGTCAACGACCTCGCGGAGCGTTACGGCGTGTCGTTCGCCGTGGCGCGGAAGTTCTACGAGCGCCAGCAAGCCGACGGCGTGGTCCGGGCGGAGCCGCGCAAAGGGTTTTTCCTGGACGCCCCCGGGCGCTTCCAGCAACCGCTCCCGCCGCGCCGCGCCCTCCTGATCGGCTTGGTGGGCTACGTGGACCACACCCATCCCCATGCGCCGTTCTGCCATAGCGCCCTCATCCTTCAGACGCTGGAGAAAGAGGCCAACCAGCATGGTTGGCGGGTGCGCTTTTTCAACACCTGCCCTGAGAATACGCTTAGCGACGGGATGCTGCTGGAGATGGCCAAGGCCAGGCTCGACGCCGTCTTCCTGGTGGTCAGCTGCAAGAGGGACGCGGATGTCGCCGCGTTGCGCCGCCTGGACATCCCGTTGCTGGTGACGGAGGAGCCGTGTGAAGGAGCGACTTGCGTCACCTATGACAACAAACAGCTTGGCATCCTCGCCACCACCCATCTACTCGAGTCCGGACATCGGGAGATCGCTTGCGTCGAGCACCTCGCGCCGCATTCCTGGGCGGTGGGCCGCGAGGCGGGCTTCCACGAGGCTTTGGGCCGGAAAGGCCTGGTCTTCCGGACGGACAAGGACGATCCCGAGGCCTGTCGCGGTTGCGTTCAGGAGCTTCGGCGTAGGGGCGTGACGGCGGTTTTCTGCGTCAACGACCAACTGTCGTTGGCCTTGCTCCGCGCCGGGCTCGTCCCTGGCGAGATCGCCGTCATCGGCGTCGACGACACCCTTGAGGCCAGAAGTTACGACCTCTCAACCGTCCAGAAGGCGGACGACGCTCTCGGCGAGGCGGCGTTCAATGTCCTGGTGGACTATTTCGACAATGGCGTCCCGCTGCCGCCGGAGGTGGCTTTGCGCGGGGTGTTGCTCAAGCGCGGCTCGACCGCGAGAACGCTGGTAGCATGACATGATTTTGTGCTTGAAACGAATTGTTGGCATTAATGGAAGAAAGGGAAACGGATGAGGATTCACGTCATGATGGCTTTGGCGTTGGCGTTCGCCTGCGCCGCGGGGGCGGACGACTCGTTCACCCAGTGGAGGAAACATTCGGAGACGTTGCGCCAAGCCCCGTCGCTGGTCCGTTACTACTTGTTCGACGAGGGGAGGGGCTTCACCGTGGCGAACCGCGCCGGGAACGGGGAGGGGACGCTGGACATCCTTGCCAACTCCCCTTACGGGATGTCCCGCGAGCAACGCTGGTGGGTTTGGGGCTCGCCGTTCGACCAAGTTTTCCCGTCGTGGACGGAAGGGCGCTGGCCGGGCAAGAACGCCATGTCCAGCGGCTTGGCCGGGACGAACGTGGTGCGTTCGCATTTGGCGGGGACCAAGGACGGGGTGTTCACCTTGGAGGCGTGGGTGCGCATGCACGGCGACGCCGGGCGGGGCGCGTTGTTCAATATCGGCGGCTGGAGCAACGGTTGGAATGCCTTCTACGAGCGCGCCCCGTGGATTCCGGATGGACAGGTCAGTTTCCTGTTTGGCAAGCCGGGCGGGGCGATAGATGTCAAGGCCGCCCCGTTCGCCCCGAAGGTATGGCATCAGTTGGTCTGCCTCTGGGACGGCAAGGCTTTGAAAATCTTCGTCGACGGCAAACTGGCCGCGGAGAAGGCGTGCGCCGGACCTTACATACCCGTCGAGTTGGGCGAGGCTTGGGCGAAGGAGTTCCCGGAATGCGACACCGGAGGCTTCAGTTTCGGTGGCAAGCCCGGCACTGAACGGTTCGACGTGGACGAGATCGCCATTTTCGACCGGGCCTTGACGCCCGCGGAGGTAGCCGCCCATTATGCGGTCGGACGCCCGGACGTCTCCCCGGCGGAGCAGGTGGCGGCGTTCGACGCCGCCCAGACGCGCCGCAAGGCCTTGGACTCCATCAAGATGGAGATACCCAACGACACCCTGGGTATCTTCCGCCGGGGCGAGAAGATCCCCGCCAAGATTAGCGTCCCGGCGACCGCCGGACTGGAAGGCAAGCATGTGGCGCGCTTCCTCCTGCGCGAACAGCGCAACCAGGTGATTATGGACGAGAGTTGCCCCTTGGACCTCGTCAAAGGCAAGGACGCCGTGGCATCGGTAGAACTGGCGCCGGAACGCTGCGACATCTATTTCCTCGACCTGTGGCTTGAGGGGCCGGACGGCAAGGCGGTGAAGCGTCTGCCGGAGGAGTACGGCCTCGCCGTGACCGTGCCGCTGCCCGCGGCCAAGGACATCCCGTTGTCGTCGCCGCTGGCCGCCCACAACATTTCCGGAAGTTACGCCGAGAACCGCTTCCTGGGTTTCGGCGTCGACCGCTGGATCAAAAGCTGGGAGTCCTGGAGCGACAAGAAGGCGTTCAACCCCAAAGCCTATGGCGAGGAGATGGAGTTCGACCGGAAGGCCGGGCTGAAGATCATGTTCTGCCTGCACCTCGGGGCCCCGGCCTGGGCGGAGCGCGTCCCCGGCAAGAAGTTCCTGCTCAAAGACATGGGGATATGGGCCGACTACTGCCGTCAGATGTTCCGGGCTTACAAGGACGTCGTCGCTTTCTGGGAGATCGAGAACGAGCCGAACGCCGGGGACCTCGTGCCGCCGGACGAATACGTGGAGTTCCTCAAGATCGCCTACAAGACCTTCAAGGAGGAGGATCCCAACTCCGTGGTGGTCGGGCTGGCTGGCTGCCCCGGGTTCCTCAACTTCAACGAGGCGGTGTTCAAGCTGGGCGGCGCGAAGTATTTCGACGTGCTCTCGCTGCACAACTACACCGCCTACCCGATCAAGACCACCGTCAAGGAACGCCTGGTGGAGCGCGCCATCGCGCAGCTCGTCCAGTACCGCGGCGAGCGGGTGCCGGTGTGGAACAGCGAGACCGGCTTCCACCCGGTGGCCCGCGCCGACGGCCGCCCCATGACCGAGGACGTGATGGTCCGCACTTATCCCCGCGCCGTGCAGGCCAAGGGACTGCCGACCTTCGTGCCGTGCGACATGCCGGTGCTCACCGAGCACGACACCGCCTGCTGGCAGCTCCAGTCCATGTTGCTCGACCTGGGGGCGGGCTGCGAGAAGTACTTCATGCTCTCCGGGGCCTCGCACTACTCCCCTGGCGTCAACGTCAGCCAGTGGCAACCCACCGAGATCGCCCCGGCCATCGCCGCGGTGGCGTCGCTGTTGATCCCCAGCCAGGCGGTGGAGAAGCTGCCGCTCTCCTCCAGCTCCGACGCCGGCGTGGTCATCGTCCAGAAGGATGGCCGCCGCGTCGCCGCCCTCTTCTCCGACGAGACGCCCACCCTCTCCTTCAAGGTCGACCGTCCCGGCGTCTTCCACGGCATGGACATGCTCGGCAACCCGCTGACGTGGCAAGTCGGCCCCGACCGCGTCCTCACGGCGCGTCTTGGCCCGGCTCCGGTCTACATCCTCGACGTGCCGAAGGACTTCGCCCAGCTCCAGTTCCTGAAGGTCGCCAAGGCGCCCGCCGTCCTGCCCGAGAACGGCATCATGGAAGGGACGCTGCTACTTGGCGACCCGTTGGACAAACCGCTTTCCGCCACGTTGTCCCCCGAGGCGCCCAAGGGCGCCAGATTGGAGGTCGCCGGACGGGTGGAGCTCAAGCCGGGCCAGAGTTTGGAACTGCCGTTCCGCCTCGACGGACGGGAGCTCAAACGTCGCCGTTATGAGATCGGCTTCCAATTGTCCGACGGCCAGACGCAGTTGGGCAAGCTAAGCTACTCGTTCCAGTCGGAGGGGACGATCCATATGGTGCCGGAGCTCGCCGGCTTCGACTGGTGGAAGCATGTCCCCCCCGAGCTCTGCGTCGACGAGGACAACGTGGTGCATGGAAAGCCGGTCACCGGGGCCCCCTGGGTGCCGCAGTGGAAAGGTCCAGACGACCTGTCCTTCACCGTCCGCATGGCTTGGCGGAACGACGACGCGCTGCTCGTCCGGATCGACGTCACCGACAACGTGGTGATGCCCGTCTCCAAGGAGAACCGCGGGCTGTGTTTCAAGCAAGACTGCGTCGAGCTGTTCTTCGACGGCCGCAGCCTGGCGGAGCGCAAGGAAGTCTACAGTCCGGGGGTGGAGCAGCTCCTGGTCATACCCAACGCCGGGAAGGAGGCGGCCCCCTGCGACTTCTGGTTCGCGGGCAACAAGCCCCGAACCATCTCCGCCGAGTTCGTCGGGGCCAGAAGCGACAAAGGTTATTGGATCGAGGGCGCGATCCGTCCGGCGTCCGGCGCCGCTTTCCGCGCCAGGGCCGGTTCGCAGTTCGCCTTCGACGCCCTGGTCGACGACATGGATGCGGAGACCGCGCCCCGCAAGGCGGCCATGGCCTTGCACGGGGTCTTCAACAACGCCTCCGACCCCGCAAAATGGGGCCGCTATCAACTGAATCCGCGGGATGTGCCGAAATGAGCGCGCGTCGTTGTCGAGCATTCTCGCTCATAGAACTGCTGGTGGTCATCGGGATCATCGCCTTGCTGTCCAGTATTTTGCTGCCCGCCTTGGCGAAAGCCCGGGGGAAGGCGTCGGAGACGCTTTGCGCCAGCAACCTCCGTCAGATCTACGTTTCCGGGGCGTTGAGCTACGCCAACGACTACAACGATTGGCTGCCGACCGTCCGGCATGGGGCGGTGGATTATTGGCCTTACCTCCTGGGCGATTACCTTAACATCGAGCGGAACGCCGCCGATGTCGGCCGCGCCCGGCGCACGGTCTACGTTTGCCCGTCGGATCCCGCTCCGTGCTTGGCGCCCACCACCATGTTCTGGGCGCCTTTCAGCTACGGCGGCAACCGGACGAACTTCATCCAGGACAATCCGCGGGATCGGCCGAAGTACCGGATCAACAAGGTGCCCTATCCGTCCATGAGTTCGTACTTCATGGACCGCCATGACGTCTGGTATGGCAGTTTCGACCCTTATTGGAACGTTAGTTTCAACTTGTGCCACTCCGGCGGCATGAACACGCTGTTCGCCGACGGGCATGTGGAGCTGCGCCGTCTGGGCGACTTGCCGCAGACGGGATGGAATGTGTTTTGGTCGTGGGATGTCGCCCCGTGACGAATTATAACAATGGAGTTAGTACATGAACGTCAATTTGCGCCGGGCTTATGGTTTGGACCATTCGCCGCCCCGCTCGAAGGATCTGTTCTTTTTCAGCCAGAAGTCCGACTTTCTCTTCGAGGACGCCCACGACGCCGTCGTGAAATGCCAAGCGGCGCGGCGGGCCTACCGTCTGGAGTGGCGGCTTTGCCACAATTGCGTGGAGGTACCGTTCCTCACTGGCGAATGCCGCCTGGAGTTGGATAACTTGTTCACCATCGACGTCCCCGTGGCCGGGCTGAAGCCGGGCTTCTACGACTTGCGGGTGAAAGTCCAGCACACGGCGAAGATCTTCACCGAAGGCTTTTGCAGCTTCGGCTGGAAGGCGTCCACGTTCTCGCCGGAGCTGGTTAAGCCCCAGGACTTCGACGCCTTCTGGCGCCGCGCCGTGGAGAAGCTGGGCAGGGTGGAGCTTGGGCTGACGGTCGAGAAGTGCATGACGCTCGACAACGCCCAGATCGACGCCTACAACCTCAACAGCGCCAGTTTGCCCGAGAACTACGACCCCGAAGGTTGCAGACATGACCACGTGGAGGTCTACAAAATCGAGTTCAACGGCGTGGCTGGTTTCACGGGCGGGACGCGCGTCCAGGCCTGGTTCGCCAAACCCGTCGGCGCCGGGCCGTTCCCGGCGATGCTGGTCCTTCCCGGCGCGGGCAACGGCCCCCGTCCCGCCCCCGTCGAGCACGCCCGCCACGGTTATGCCGCACTGGACGTCCAAGTCCATTGCGAGCCGGTCGACAACCCGCCGGAGCTCTATCGTCAGGCGGCCGAGAACAACTTCGCCGACCCCGCGTTGGTCCCGGAGAGGATGACCCACTATTCCGTCTATCTCAACGCTCTGCAAGCGGTTAACGCCCTCCTGGCGTTGCCCGGAGTCGACAAGGAGCGTCTGGCCGTGGTCGGCGGCAGCCAGGGCGGACGTCTGACCGCCGTGGTCGGAGCCCTCGACCCGCGCGTCAAGGCGGGCGTCCCGAACATCCCGCATTATTCCAACATCCCCTATGTCCTTTGGTACGGCGAGCGCAACGCCGCCAAGGACAACGGCGCCGATGGCTTTTCCCCCGCCCAGGTGCTCGACCGCCGCCGCCTGGAGTTGGAGTCCTACTTCGACGTGGCCAACTTCGCCGACCAGATCCGCTGTCCGCTGCTGGTTTGCTGCGGCATGATCGACCCCGTCTCGTCGGCCACCGGGGTCTTCTCGCTTTACAACCGTCTCAACTCCCCCAAGAAGAAAATCTTGTCCATGCCGGTGCAAGGGCACGACTGCTGTCTGGCCGTCGACACCTACGCTTGGCGTTGGCTAAACGAAACCCTAGGAGCATGACTATGAGCGATTTGATTTTCAAAGGAGTTGAGCCCTTCGCCAAACAGGGCTTGGGCGGACTGGTCCGCGACCACTTCGCCAACGGTCGGATTTTCGCTAGCGTCGCGGCGCACGGCGGATTGCTTAAACTGAGCTATTGGGGCAAGCAACACCGCGGCGCGGCCGACTTCTTCCACGGCGACGCCGAGAGCGGCTGGGTCAAGCTGATGCGCGTCCGTGTCAGGGTGGGCGACGACTGCTTCTATCCCGAGTTGCGCGACACCAAACTCTATCCCTTCGGGCTCACCAGCCGTTGCTCCGTGGCGGGCGTCAAGTTCGTCTACGAGCTGTTGTTGCTGCCCGACGCCTTGGTGCAGCGGGTCGAGCTGCTCGAGAAGCCCAAGGTTCCGGTGAAACTGGAGATGCTCCATCAGGAGGCCTGCTGCGCCAGCTCCAAAGCGAACCGCAAATGGGACGACTTCGCCTTCGATCCGGGGTGCGGAGCGCTGGTCGCCTCCTGTGTCGACGGCCAGTTCCCCAACAGCGGGGACACCGGCCTCGCCCAGGCGGGCTTCAAGCCCGACGACTCCGAGAACACGGCCGTCCGCACCTGGGTCGCCATCGCCTGCGACGGCCCGCTGGAGCACACCCGCGGCTACCACCCGCGGAGCAAATACTACCTGTCCCGTCAAGGCGACCTGTCCACCCGCACCGCGTTCTACACGGTCTTCGCCACCGACAAGGAAGCGTTGGAACGGCGTTTGGAAACTCTCCGCGGCTCCGTCCATGACGAGTGCGCCGCCCTGCTCCAGCACTACCAGGCCGACTTGCGCCGCCGCCCCAAGATCACGACCGGCGACGCCGTCCTCGATTCCGCCTTCAACCAGTACCCGGCGGTCATCGACTCCATGAAGCTCCCCGAGATGCCAGGAGCCACCCGCGCCACGGTGTCGGGTTACTTCGTATGGGGCTGGGACGGCATGACCCCGACCATCTCCAGCGCCCTCTCCAACGACGCCAGCTACTTGGCCGAGATCCTGCGCTTCTTCCAGCGGACGATCGATCCGGTCTGGGGCATCGCGCACTCCTTCACCTCCACCTTCCACACGGCGATGAAGGGGCCGTTCCCCTCCCAAGCGCAGTTCATCTGCGGACTCTACCAGCACTATTCCGTGACGGGCAACCTCGACCTGGTACGGGAGCTCCTGCCGACCGTCGAGCTCATCCTCGAGCGTTGCCGCGCCACCGAGGTCAAGGGCTCCGGCCTTGTGGCGGGATACGCCCTCTGGCCGGACTTCCCCGAGGCCATGGAGGAGAACGGCGACGACATCAGCTCCATGAACAACTCCCTGCTCTACCAGGGCCTAAGGGCGATGGAGGCCCTTTACGCCGCGCTCGGCGAAAGCGCCAAGGCCGAAGACTGCCACCTCTGGGCCGCCCGGCTCCGCGGGAGCTTCGACAAGCACCTCTTCGACGAGGAGCATGGCTTCTTCATCTCCAGTTGCTCCGCGTCAGACTTCCATCCCCGGCGGCACTATTGCGCCCAGGCGGTCTTTTGGCTCACCCCCTTCGCCTCCGAGCTGGTCTCGCGCCGCCCCGGCGCCGTCGTCAAATTCCTCGACGGGCAGCTGCGTTCCCCCCGCTGTCTCCTGACCTTGCCCCATTGGGACAGCGCCTGGATGGCGGACGGCAACCAGCTGGGCTCCAGCTTCCCCGCCGCCGACCACTTCTACCTGAACGTCCACAACCTGGTCGGCGACCCGGCGGGCCTGGCGGCGTGGAGCGGCGACGTCGAGTGGTTCTGGCTCCACCACACCGCCCCCGAGGCCTTCACCCCCGAGGCCGAGAACGAGGAGGCCCTCGGCCCCGACAACCCCGGCTGCAAACAGCTTCAAGCCGTCACCACTTGGTACACCGGGGCGTTCACCGGCCTGGCCGGGATGGAGTTCGACCACGAGGGGCTGACCTTCAACCCCTGCGGACGGACGCCCATCGAGATAAAGAACCTCCGGCTCCGGGGCTGTGCCATCGACCTCAAGGTGTCCGGCTCCGGGGCGTCACTGAAGTCGCTCAAGCTCAATGGCCGGGAGTTAGGCCCCGCCTGCCATAAAATCGGCTGGGACATGCTGGGGAAGAAGGCTAGGATCGAGCTGGCCCGTGGCGTGTCCGACCGTCTCAGCGTGTTGCGGGCCGACGGCCTGCGGGTATCGGAGGTCTCCGCCGACGCCAAGCGGTTGCGCGGCGTGGTCGAGGGCGGGATGTCCGGCGAGCTGCTGGTCTCCGCCCCCGCTGACGCCACGGCGCTGCTGGACGGCAAGCCTGCCGTCGCCCGCCGCGACGATTGCGGACGACTCCGCGTTGAGATCCCCGCCGGGCCGCCCCGCGGCTTCGTCGTCGGCCGCTGAGCCTCTGACTTATCCCAACTGACAGTGGGCTTGATGGACAACATTGTCCATCAAGCCCACTTTTTTCATTGCGACCGGTCATTGACAAACTGCGTCTGTGGTATTATTATGTTCACAATGCAAAACACGGTGTTTTATAATATGGAACAAGCAGGGGGCGACCCCGAACTGGAAAGGATTACGGAATGAGCGCGGCGGAGCTGGGTTACGTGACGGAGCCGGAGCGGCGTTTGCCGGTTAGTGGCAGTTATGACGTGGCGGTGGTGGGCGGTGGGATCGCCGGAGTGGCGGCGGCGGTGGCCGCGGCCAGGCATGGCGCCAAGACTTGCCTGGTCGAGAAGGAGTTCGGTCTGGGCGGTCTGGCCACTCTCGGCAACGTGATCATCTACTTGCCGCTCTGCGACGGCATGGGCAACCAAGTCATAAAAGGCCTGGGCGAGGAACTGCTCAAGCTGTCGATCGTCGACGGCCACGCCGCCGTGCCCGCCTGTTGGGCGGGGCAGGGGACGGTGGAGGAACGGGCAAAGCAACGTTATCAGGTCCCGTTCAACCCCATGAGCTACATGCTGGCGCTGGAGGGTTTCCTGGAGGCCAATGGCGTGGAGTTGCTTTACGACACCCGTTTTTGCGGCGTGGTCAAAGAGGGAGGGAACATCACCGCCCTGATTGTCGAGAACAAAGGGGGGCGCTCCGCCCTGGCTTGCGGGGCCGTGGTCGACGCCTCCGGTGACGCCGATGTTTGCTGGTGTTCCGGCGAGGACACCGTCTCCTTGGACAGCAACGTCCGTTGCGGCTGGTTCTACCATTTCGATGGCGAGAAGGTGAAGCTGAATTGTTTCTCGAAGCCGTTCTCGTCGTTGTGTGAGCGGATGCCGGAGTCGGGCGCGTCCTTCGCTGGCGACCGGGCGGGTGATGTGACGACGTTCGTGCTGGAGTCGCGCAAATTGATCGCCGCCGAGTTGGCGAAGCTCAAGGCGGAGAACCCGAAGGTGGAGCCGTTGTTCATGCCGTCGATCCCGACCATGCGGATGACGCGGCGGCTCAAGGGCGCGGTGGAGCTGGAGGAGTCGGACGACAAGCGTTGGTTCGAGGACAGCCTGGGCATGACGGGCGACTGGCGCAAGGCCGGGCCGGTCTTCTATCTGCCGCTGCGTTCGTTGGCGGGGGTGAAGACGGGGAACCTGGCGGCCGCGGGGCGTTGCATGTCCTCCGGCAACACGTCATGGGACGTGATGCGGGTGATCCCGACTTGCGCCGTGACCGGCGAGGCCGCCGGGGCCGCCTGCGCCGCGCTCGTCCGCGAGCATAAAAAGTCGCTGCTGGAACTCGACATCCCCCATCTGCAAGGGGCGTTGCGGGAGCGGGGCGCGCTGATCGACCGCGCTTACTCTTCCAAGTAGCCGCGGGTGGGGGCGACCTGGTTGACGATGTAGGTGGCGGTTCCCAGGTCGACGGGGACGTCGGAGTTGGCGCCGCCGCGGATCACGAACTCGCTCAGGCCGACGGCGCTGTCGGGGTTGCCCCAGTCGTAGGCGTAGCCGAAGCCGGTGAACGGCCACCATTGGGTCTTGTCGTCGCCCTTGTAGGACTGGGCGATCTTGCCAGCGTACCAGGAGCGGTAGGTGTCGGTGACGCTCAGGATGCCGATGTTGGCGTAGGAGAAGTCCATTTCCGCCTCGTGGTCGGTGGTCTCGGGGTCGGGGGCGGGGCGGTAGAGGTCGGCGGGCTTGACCCAGACCTCGAGGAAGGCGTTCTTCCAGGTCTGCTCGACCACGGTGGGGGGCATGCCCAGGAGCTGGGCCACGCGGTAGTTGATGTTGGTGTCGGTGTCCAAGTCCAGTTTCAAATGGTCGGCCCATTCTTGGAGCTCGGTGGCGGTGACCACGAAGAGCGGCCCGTACTTGGTGGTGACGTTGTCGCCGGGCTTGAGCTTGGCCACCCAGTTGGGGGTGTCGGTGTAGTCGGGCACGTAGTTGGTGGAGTAGGTCCACGTGGTCATCAGGGCGCGCTGGACGCCCTCGGAGTCGGTCTGCCATTTCAGGCCGGGGGTGTATTGCGGGTTGATGACGGCGTCCAGCTTACGGTCGATCTTGGCGACGTCGCGGACTTTGGCGTCGGTCACGGCGGCGAGGTAGACGTCCCAGCGCTCCGCGACGGTGGGGGTGCGGAGTTTTGAGGTGACGCCAATCCGGTTTTGGACGACGACGAAGCCGGTGGCCTCGCCGTCGAAGCTGGAATAATGGAAGCTCAGCGTTTGCGCGCCGTCGACCGTCCCCAGGTCGGAGACGGAACAGCGCTTCAGCCGCGGCTTCCCTTTGGTGTCGACGTATTCCACTGAGACTTTGGGTTTGCCGGGGCCGAGCAGCTTGCCGGTCAGCAGGTATCCGCCCGCCTTGTCCGGGTTGGTCACGACGTTTTGGATGAAGGGATTGGAGAGGACGACGTTGTCCAGACAAGCCGCGCCGTCGGCCACTAGCGCCTCTAGACGCAAGTCGGGGGCGGGGGAGGCCTCCTGGTTGTAGACGGCGCTGAGCAGCTTGCCCTTGAGCGCCTTCTGGTCGTAGAGCTTGACCGCCTTGGTCCATTTCAGGGTGATGCTGTCCCCGGTGGCGGCGAGCGTCTTAAGCTGGTGGCTGGTCTTGACATGTTTCAACGGGGCGAGGTAGGTGGCGGTGACCACGCTGCTCGCCGTGAAAACCGGCGACTCGGCGAAGTCCGCCGACGTCAGGGTGAACGGCGTGTCCAGGCCGATGTAAACGGTCTTCGCCCATCCCGACGACGCCAAGCACAGCAACATGGCGCGCGCCAACCAGATTCCCCATCGCCTGAGCATTTTTGATCCTCCCAGTTGTTGAATTAATTTGCCCGGATTTTAGCATCGTTCCCGGCGCAATGCAAGGCGGGGGAGCCGCCCCAAAGACCATTCTGAATTTCCTGTCCTTGAATTGCCCGCGCCTTGGCGTTATTGTTACGTCGGCGGGGGTGGTCCTTGTGGCCTGAGATTATACCCTTCGAACCTGACCCAGGTAATGCTGGCGAAGGAAGCCGGACTAGCGCTTATCCGATTGAGCGGATTTCGCTTCAGCCCTGTTTGGGAACCCCCTGCCGCGTGTCATCAACGTGTCAAGGAGTGTAGAAAATGCTGAACGAAGTCACCATCACCAAAGCCATCGTCGAGCGCTTTTTCCAGAAGCTCAGCGACCACCTCGAATTGGATGTCGCCATCGTCGGTGGCGGGCCTTCCGGCCTCGTGGCCGGGTATTATCTCGGCAAGGCTGGCGTCAAGGTCGCCCTCTTCGAGAAGAACCTCTCTATCGGCGGCGGGGTCTGGGGCGGTGGCATGATGTTCAACGAGGTGGTGGTTCAGGACGCCGGCAAGCTGCCGCTGGACGAGATGGGCATCTCCGTCGAGCCTTATTCCCCCGGCTACCACACCGTGGACTCGGTGAAGCTGGCCAGCGCCTTGACCTACAAGGCCATGGAGGCCGGGCTGAAGATCTTCAACCTGGTGGCCGTCGAGGACGTGGTCATGACTTCCGAGCGGGTCGCCGGGCTGGTCCTGAACTGGGGGGCGGTGCGCAAGCTGGAATGGCCGATCGACCCCTTGACCGTCAGCGCCACCCATGTGGTCGACGCCACGGGGCACCATTCCAGCGTCGTGGCCGTCATGGCGCGGAAGATGGGCGTCGAGCTGGACACCCCCAACCGCGGCGTGGTGGGCGAGAAGTCCTTGCTGGCCGACTTGGCCGAGCTCCAGACCTTGGAGAACACCCGCGAGGTCTATCCCGGGCTGCATGTCTGCGGCATGGCGGCGAACGCCGTGCACGGCGGCTACCGCATGGGGCCGGTTTTTGGCGGCATGTTGCTCTCCGGCAAAAAAGTGGCGGAGAACATCATCGCCCAGCTACGAGGCAGGGTCGGGTGAAATTGTTTCGAGACAATTTCGCGGGGCGCTATTGACTTTCGCGCCCTGGCGCCTTAAACTTATAGAACTGTCTCGAAACACTTTTCCATGGAGTTTGATTATGGGGTCGACGCGCCAAGCGAAGCTGTCGCGGAAGGAGTCCCTGGTGGAGTCCTTGCTCTCGCGTTGCGCGGAGCTGTCTCCGGGATCGAGGCTGCCGACGGTGCGCTCCCTGGCGACGAGTCTGGGCGCGTCCACCTCCACCTTGGATCAGGTGCTCGGGGAGTTGGAGCGGGCTGGCCGCATCGAGCGGCGGCGCGGCAGCGGGCTGTTCGTCGCCGCGCCGCGGAAGGCGAGCGTTGTCGCCATGGTCTCGGGGGTTGACCCTTTCGCCGTGGGGCAGTCGCCCTTCTACCAGCTTGTCGGGAACCGCGTCCGGGAAGGCGTCGCCGCGTCCGGGCTCGATTTCAAATTCTATCTCGACCCGCATTTCGTGAACCACGGGATGCCCTCCCGTGAGGATTTCCTCGCCGACCTGGCCGACGGCAAACTTTTGGGCGCGGTGTTCATCGCCACGGCCCACCCGGAGCTCTTCGAACGCATGAACGGCATAGGCTTCCCTTATGTGGGCATGACCGACTGCCCTGACGCGCGGCACCGCTTCCATATCGACGCCGCGTCGCTTGTGGCGCTGGGCGTCGACGCTTTGGCGCGGGTCGGGCGCAAGCGGCTCTGCCTCCTGGCTTGGGACGGTTTCGGTTCCCAGATCGAGCAATGCCATCAGGTCTTCGAGCGTTCTTTGCGGGACCATGGGTTGCCGCTGCTCGCGGGGGCTGTCTGGGGAAGGAAAGAGCCCCGTCCAGAGGACGAGGTGAAGCCAAGGCATTTTTTCGGAGCCATGGCCGCCACCGAATTCCTCGCCCAGGGTGATTTCGACGGCATGGTGTGTTGCGACGACATGCTTTGCGTTGGGGCCCTCGACACGTTGCGGGAACGCTCCTCCGACGGTCTGCTCGTCGCCACCCACGCCAACAAGGGTTCGCCTGTCCTCGGCCTTGCGGCCGAGGGGGTCATCAAGCTTCAGGTCGACACCGACGCCTTGGTCGCCGATGTCCTCGCCACGATACACAGACTTGCCGGCGGCGAGAACGTGGAGCCTTTCTGTGAACACGCTAAAGTGGAGGTAGTGCCATGCGCCAGAATCTGAGAGACGCGAATTTTACCTTGGTCGAGCTGTTGGTGGTCATTGCCGTGGTGGCGATCTTGTCGGCCTTGTTGCTGCCCGCCCTGGCCAAGGCCAAGGGCACGGCGTCGCGTATAGGTTGTTCCAGCAACCTCCGCCAGATGGCGTTGACCACCCACTATTACGTCGGTGACAACCAGGATTTCCTTCCGCCTCAAACTCGGAGCGTCACGGGGGCGTGGAGCAACGCCAACGAGCCCCAGTTCCAGGCCGCCAGCTATATGAACATCAGCGCCCCGGGCAAGAGCGTCATGATGTGCCCCGCCGACCGCCGCCAACACGGAGCCCGGGAGAACGGGCTTGAGCACCCGGAGTTCAACAACCGCGACGGCACCCATAACCTTTGGTCGAGCTACGGCAGCGCCAGCGGGGACGCCACCTGCGGCCTCTTCACCTTTCAATACACGCCGCCGGTGAAGCTGACCTCCGTCAGGAAGCCATCGTCTCTTTTTATGTGGGCCGAAATGTCCGGTTGCTGGTATTTCTCGCGTTGGCAGCAGTCGTTCTACATCAACCACGCCGGCGGTTTCAACGTGGCTTTCGCCGACGGGCATGTCGAGCAAAAAGTCTACGGCTTCCCCGTCGGGGCTATCATGGGCGACTTCGCCCATGGCGGCAATTTCTCGTACAACCCTTTCGATTACAACAGCGATTGCTTCGTAAGATAAAAACCAAGGAGACAACATGCGCGCAAGTTACCTGGCGGCCATTGTCGGCGCGGCGCTGGCCTGGACCGCGTTCGGAGGCGAGACGATGATTTTAGAAGCGAAATGGCTCCGGCAACCGGCCAGCTCCAGCTCTTTGCCCCCCGACCCGAAGCTTTGGAAGCCTAGCGGCGCGACCGACTGGCGTTGGTGCGGCGCGGCTGGCAAGACCGTCAACAGCCTCTGGTACGAGCAGGACTTGAACGTCCCCGCCACCTGGAACGGCAAGCGGCTCTTCCTCGACTTCCGCCGGATCGAGGGCGACGCCATCGTCTTCCTCAACGGCGTCCGGGTGGGCGAGCTGTTGCGCCCCGGCGGCGAGATCGAGATCACCAAGCAGGCCAAGCCGGAACAGTCCAACCAACTCCGTGTCTTCGTCACCCGCGACTACACCGACATCTCCCGCGGCTACGAGCAAGACCGTATCCGCCACGTCTGCCGCGATCACGAGTTCGGCGCCATCCCCATGGACAACTGGGCGTTGGGCATCACGGCCCCGGTGACGTTGCTCGCCCGGCCCCGGCCCGCGGCCATGGTCGACCTTTTCGTCCAGCCAAGTTTCCGGACCAAGGAGCTGAAAGTCGACGTCGACATCGACGCCGCGGAGGCGGTTTCTGGTCTCACCGTGTCGGTCGACGTCTTCGACCAGGATGGCGTCAAAGCCCTGAGCTTCGCAAGCGGCCCGCTCGCCGTCCCCGCCGGGCGTTCCACCGTGTCCGTGGCCTCCAAATGGGAGGCACCCCACCTTTGGGAACTCGACGGCGGTTACCTCTATACCATCAAGACGCGCCTGGCGCGGGACGGGCGCGCCCTCGACGAAAGCGCCCCGGTGAAGTTCGGCTTCAGGGAGATTTGGACCGAGGGCCGCAAACTAATGATGAACGGCCATGAGTCACGCTGGCGTATGGTCCTGAACCTTTTCTCCGGCGCGAACGCCTTGGGGTTCATGCGGCTGATGGGCTTCAACGCCAGCTACGTCCAGGCCAACCCCACCATGTGGTGGCGCGACTGGAGCGAGACGCCCCTCTTCGACGAGGCGTTCCTCGACGCGGCCGACCAGCTTGGTTACGCCATCATGCTGCCGTCCCCCGGCGTCAGCTTCATCCGGGAGGCCCTCTGTAACGACGCGGCGTTGCGGCAGGACTTCGAGCGCGAGACCGCATTGCACCTTCGCCATTACCGCAACCATCCCAGCGTCGTGGCCTGGGTGGTGGCGATGAATTCCTACAACCCCCGTGACGCCGTCAGCCCCCAGGGCATGGGCCGCCGCTATTCCGCCGAGCGCGTCTCCTCCGGCCAGCCCAAGGCGCTCCTCGCCGCCTGCGACGTCGTCAAGCGACGCGACAAGACCCGCCTGGTGTACTCCCACGCCGACGGCAACTTGGGCGACGTCGCCAGCTCCAACATGTACCTGAACTTCGCCCAGCTCCAGGAGCGCGAGGAGTGGCCCATGCTCTGGAACCAATCCGGCGACATGCCTTACCAGATGGCCGAGTTCGGCCAGCCCTACACCGCCAACTTCTGGAAAGGCAAGCGTTTCCTCCCCACCGAGTACCTCGCCATGTACTTCGGCCCCGAGGCCTACGCCGCCGAGTCCGCCCAAGGACTCGCCAGCCTTGTCGACATCGGCCTCGCCAACAAGTCCGGACATGGCTGCGCCCTCGACTGGAACCAGTTCCCGATCTATTGGGATTTCCAGACACTCTTCGTCCGCAACACCAACCGCGCCTTTCGTTCCTGGGGCGTGAACTGCGGCTGGGCCTATTGGCTCTTCGACGGCTACGGCGACCCGCCCGGCTCCGATCCCAAGAGCCCCAATCCCGCCTACCACCGCTACTCCCCCCTCAAGGAGCCGGTCTCGGCCAAGCCCGCCTGGGCGAACCGCAATTTCGACATCTATTCCCAGGCCAACCATGCGCTTCTCGCCTACCTCGGCGGTTGGCCGGCGGCCACCGACAAAACCCATAGCTTCTTTCCTGGCGAGCGGGTCGAGAAGTCCGTCCAGATCGTTTGGGACGGCCCCGGCCAAGCCGTCTTGCGCCTGGTGTGGAACGTGGAGGGCGCTGGCGCCGCGGGCCGCGTCGACGCCTTGCTCCAACCCGGCGAGAGCAAGGCTTTCCCCATAGCTTTCGCCGCCCCGGACGGCGGAGTCCGCAAGGACTTCGCCCTCACCTTGAAGGGAGAGGTCAACGGCAAGCCCATCGAGCCGGACAGCTTGATCCTGAGCGTCATCCCGCGTCCGGCGCCGCTCCGGCTCCAGGCGCGCGTCGCGCTCCTCGATCCGGCGGGCAAGTCCGGCCCCTGGCTCAAATCCCTGGGCGTGGAGTTCTCCCGGTTCAAGTCTCTCGGAAACGTGGATTTGCTCGTCATCGGCCGCGAGGCGTTAAAGGCGGGAGACGCCATGCCCTACACCCCCGAGGACGTCAAGCGCGGCTTGAAAGTCCTTGTCTTGGAGCAGCGGCCAGAGGTCTGGCGTGGTTTTGGTTTCCGTTCCAACGAGGCCATGCCTCGCCGCGCCTTCGCCTCCGATCCCGCCAGCCCCGTCTTCGCCGGGTTGTCCCAGGACGATCTCCGCGACTGGCGCGGCGCCCCGGATCTCCTTCCCGCCGGAAAGAATCAGCCCGCCGACACCCTCCATGTCCCGAAATGGACGAACACCCATGGCCTGGCTTCGACCATGCCCCAGACCCCGCGGGCCGTCGGCTTCACTCCGGTCGCCTCGGCCGAGTTCGACCTGGATTATTCACCGCTCCTGGAGTGGCGCTATGGTTCCGGCCTTGTCGTCTTCAGCTCCTTCGACCTGACCGGCCGCGTCGGCGTCGATCCGGCCGCCACTCTCTTCGCCACCAACCTGCTCAAGCGCTTGGACGCCGCCAAACCGGAGCCCGCGCGCTCCGTGGCTTACTCCGGTGGCAAAGCGGGCGAGGCGCTCCTCAAGTCCCTTTGCGTCGATTTCGTCCCCTGGGACGGAAAGGCCTCGCTGTTGGTGGTGGGGAGCGACTCAACGCTCGGCGCCGCCGAGATCGAGGCGGTCGCCCAGGCGGGCGGGCATGTCCTGCTCTTGCCGCAAGCTCCAGCGCGTCTCGCCCAGTTCGGCTTGAGGACGGAGAGGCTTAAGCTCCAGCGCGTTCCGCTCCCCGACGCCGACAACCCGGTCTTCAGGTCTATCGGGATGAACCTGCTGCGTTGGCGCGCCCCGGTCGAAGTCGACGCCATCGACGGTTCCGTCCTCTGCGAGCGGGCGAGAGGCAAAGGGCTGCTGCTCTTCTGCCAGATCGATCCAGCGAAATTGCCGACGGCGGACAAAGACAAGGCCGACGCCGTCGAGACGAGCGTTTGGCGCGTCCAACAGCTTTTAGCCCGTTTGCTCACCAACCTTGGGGCCGAACCATCGGGCGCCAGCGCCGGGCGGCTCGGCTTCCTCGACTTGGGGCCGCGTTTCGAGCCCCTGAACCATTGGAACGTCCTCGGGCCATACCACGTCGAGCGCGAGGACGGCGAGGCCGTGCTGGCCCAGAAGTTCCCGGGCGAGGAGATGGCGGTCGCCGGCGACAGCAACCCGAACCTGACCTTCAAGACGCCCGACGGGCGTTCCCTCGACTGGCGCCCGACCGTCAGGGCCGACGAGAACGGCTTCGTCAACTTGGCCAAGGCGCTGCGGCGCGAGTCGCTCTCCGTGGCGTACGTCGTCGCCAGCGTCGAGAGCGCCGCCGAGCGCGACGCCACGCTGCGGCTCGGCTTCGACTGGCGCGCCCGGGTCTGGGTCAACGGCGAGGAAGTTTTCAAGACGCTCAACGGCGGCAACAAGCCCGCCGCCTACTCCGTGAAAGTCCATCTGCGGAAGGGCGTCAACAGCGTCGGCATGAAAGTGTTCAGCGGCAGCAAGGGGCACGGCTTCTTCGCCGATCTCTCCAAGGAGCTGCCCGCCGGAGCCGCGGAGATGTCGCCGGAGATGAAGGGCGTGTCTTTTTACGCCGGGAGTCCGTTGGCCGACGAGTTCGACCCCTACGAATACCACTATTGGTGAGGTGATGAAAATGGGAATTGTCCGCGAAGCCGCGTTGTTCGCCGCCGTCCTGCCGGGGCTTTTGGCCGCCGCCGACATCGACCAGAACTTGAAAGACGTTTTCGCCAAGGCCAAGGGAGAGAGAGTGGCGGTCGTCGGTCTTGGCGACAGCAACCAGCGTTTCGGAGGACATGGCTGGACGATGTACATGGCCGCCGCTCTCTCTGGGCGCTTCGGTTGTTGGGGCAGTGGCGTGGCATGGGCCAGCCCCGAGGCGGGCCATGACGCCTTCTCCGGATGGTGCGTGCCCCCGGGGGCCACCACGCGCGTCAGCTGGCGCAACGGACAGCTTAACCTCCCCGCCCACCATCCGCTCGGTCTGGACGGCCCGCTGCGTTTCACCTATAGCTACGGGACGTTCAAGGAGGGCGCGGGCTCGTTCATGCCGTCGATCCGCGTCGACCAGCCGCCCTGGACGGTTCTGGCCTCAAGTCCGGAGCTCAAGACCGCCAACGGCGCCTTTGGCGTCGAGCGCGCCGTGGTCGAGCTGCCCGCCCGTCCGGGGCGCGGGGCGCCGTTGATGTTCTCGGCCGCGCCGGTGTCCGTGGACATTGTCGGCCCCTTCCGTGGCGAGTGCATGCAGGTGGAGAATCTGGGCAAGACCAGCGGCATAGCCTACAGCACGCTCTACGCCGTTGGTGGCAAATCGTTGCGGTATATGCTCAAAACTATCCGCGACGATTGGGGCGAGGCCAAGGTGGCCGAGTTCCTCAGGGAGGTCCGCGCCCCGCTGACGGGCTCCAAGACCTGCGTGGTCATGATCAGCTCCGGCCTTAACGACCGGAACGAGCCGCCCCCCGGCGACAGCCCCGCCGCTTTCCGCGACAGACTCCGCTGTCTCGTGGACACCTTGGAGAAGGCATGGCTTCGCGCCGGAGGCGCCAAGGAGACCATCTTCTTCGCCTTCATGCCGAGCCATCCGGTTGCGGTTCCGGACGACCCCAAACTTGTCGCCTACCGCGAGGAGGCCTGCCGTCTGGCGCGGAGCCTGCCGAACGCCTCCTGCATCCTGCTTCCGGAGCTCGTGCCCCAGGCGGAGATGGCTGCGAAGAAGTACTACGATCAGGGTGTGGCGAGCAGCCCGCATCTTTCTCCCGCGGGTTACGCCGCTCTCTCCGAGGCCGTCGCCGCCGCCATCGCCAAATAGGAGCCGGAAATGTTAGGAGCCATGCGGGTTTTCAGTTTGGGGCTAGCCTTGGCCGCGCCGCTTGGCCTGGCCGCGGCCGAGCTCTGGCGTCAGGATTTCGAGTCCCGTCTGCCAGGGGAGCTGCCCGAGGGCTGGCGCCACGCCTGGGGAGCCATGCCCGCCTGCGACACCATCGCGGTGAGCAATATGGAACGCCTTTCCGGGCGCCGTTCGTTATTGGTCGAGCGCCGGGACGCCGGGCCGGGGACGGCTCAACATGGCTTCAGTTGCCACACCGCGGCGCTGCCCAAGCAGGGCGAGCTCCGCCTGCGCCTGCCGTTCCTGGCCTATGGCTCCGGCGACGAGGTGGGCTTGGGCGTCGAGATCAGGGCCGCGGACGGCCAGAGCCGCCTCGTGTCCGTCCATTTGGGCAATGGCGAGGTCGCGGCCGGGGGCGTGCTTGGCCCCTTGCGTTTTGGGCAGTGGCAACGGGTGACGCTCACGTTGCCCGTCGAGGCGTCGGGCAAGAAGGGGACGGCCGTCCTGGAGACGCTGCTGCCGGACGGCTCCTGGAGCCGGGGTGCGGGCGTTGAGTTCGTTCCGGGGAAAACTGTCGAGGGCGGCAAAGGTCTCTGCGTGATGCTCTGCGCCGGGCCGGGCAAGGGTTCCTACCGGATATACCTCGACGACTTGACGTTGGACCCGCTTACCTATTGAAACTTGGCAGGCTTTCCAGCGAGTCGCCGCCGACTTCGTGGGGGCGGACGTCAAAGGAGAGAAGCGTGGAGCGGCAAGATTCGACGAGTTAGGGCGCCACGGCGAACCGCGTCGACGCCGGAGCGTCTACCACGCCTCGGAACAGAACTCACACCGATATTAGGTCTCAGAATTCATGCCGTCCACGTCCATATTATACGCCGTGATGAGTGAGGCGTCAAGGCGCCGGAACGATTAATTTAGGCGTCAGCCCCGCTCGTCCAGCAGGCCGCGGAGGTACTCGTGACGGTATTGGGCGGGCCGGGCGCCGCAGGAGGCCCGGACCACCAGGTCGGACGGGATTCTCCGGACGCGTCCGGGCTTGGAGACGCCGTTCTGGTGGAGGCTCCAGAGGGTTTCGGCCAGCTCTGCGCCGATCTTGGCGCCGGGGAAGTCCAAGGTGGTAAGCGGCAGCTCCGCCGAGGGGGCGAGCGTTCCGCCGTCGAGCCCCACCAAGGCGACGTCGGCGGGGATGGACACCCCCAGCGAGACCAGCAGGTCGTAGGCTTGCAGGGCGTGGATTTCAGAGGGGGCTACCACCGCGTCGGGGCGGACGGGCGACTCGAAGAGGGAGCGCAGCCCCCGCAACGCCAGGGCGTCGAGCTCCTCGAAACGCGGGAACGTCTCGGCGTCGGGATAGGCGCGGCGGAAACCCCGGTAACGGGGGGAGGGGGCGCCGTTGAGCGTCCAGGGGCCCAGAAACGCCAAGCGCTCGCGCCCCTGGGCGAGGAGATGCGTGGCGGCGGCGTGGCCGGACTGCTCCTCGTCCACCACCACCTGTTCGCCGCGGAAGCCGGGCAGCTCGCGGCTGCCGACCACCACCGGGAAATCCCTGGGCTCCTGGAGCAGCCGCAGGTAATCCGCCTCGGCCACCTGCTCCGAGGAGGGCACGACCGCCAGGCCGTTCGTTCCGGTGGCGGCGATCCATTTGAGCAACTTGGCCGTGTAGGGGGTGTCGTAGTCGGTGGCCACCACGGCGGCGTAGACGCCATGCTTGATGAAACCGTCCTGGAAGGCGCGGCACATGTCGCTGTAGTACTTGCCGGAGCTGTACGGGACGAGTAGATGGAAGGGGCGTTCGGCGCGTTCGTCCGGGGCGACTACGAAGCTGCCGCTGCCAGCCTGTCGCCGCGCCAGGCCGTCGCGCTCAAGGTCTTTCACCGCCCGCGCCACCGTGATCCGCGACGCGGCGAACTCGACGCAGAGTTCCTGTTCCGTCGGTAGCCGTTCGCCGCCGCGGTATTCCCCGCCGAGAATCCGGCGCTTCAGTTCGGCGTGGATGCTGTCATGCTTGTTCATCATTGCCCTTTATTTAATGTTATAACATTATAAAGGTTTTTGAGTTAATTTCAATAGGGAATATTGATTTATTTCAATAACTGCTTAATATATATGTTATAACTTTAAAATCCAGAAAGGATCACTGCGATGGGGACGAGCAAGATCAGGATGGCGATCATCGGGACTGGCGGCAGGGGCGTCGACTGTTTTGGCAAGTTGCTCCGGCGGCGCGACGACGTGGAGCTGGTGGCGTTCTGCGACCCCAATCCGGAGCGGATGCGCCAGGCGGCGGCGGAGCTGGAGCTCTCGCCGTCCTACCATGCCAGCGTGGAGGCGATGCTCGCCGCCGAGCGCTTGGACGCGGCGGTCGTCACCAGTCCGGACTTCTGCCACGAGGCAAACGCCGTCGCCGCCCTCGACGGCGGGCTGGACGTGTTAATCGACAAGCCGCTATCGACCACCGTGAAGGGCTGCCGCAACATCATCGCCGCGGCCGCCAAGTCCGGCAAGGCCGCCATCATGGGCTTCAACCTCCGGCACGTCGAGACGTTGAAACGGCTGAAGGCCCTGGTGGATTCCGGCGAGTTGGGCAAGGTCTTTTTGATCGAGAACCGCGAGTTCTACGACGGCGGCAAGACCTACATGTCCCGTTGGAACCGTAAGTACGAATGCTCCGGCGGTCTCTGGATCCACAAGGGCAGTCACGACTTCGACATCTTCAATTGGCTGCTTGGCTTCCCGAAACCTTACAAGGTCAGCGCCAGCGCCGCCGTGAACGTCCTCAAGCCCGAGGGCCTGCCCTTCGCCCTGGAGCCAGGCAAACCCGCCGGCCCCAGTTGCGACCGTTGCGCCTACCAGGCCAAATGCCCCGACGCCTACCGCCTGGACGCCGACGCCAAGTGGGGCGAGGCGGCTGAGGCCTGCGACGGCTATTGCAAGAACCTCTGCATGTATCTTTCGGACAAGGACACCCACGACAACGGCATCGCCACGGTGGAATACGAGAACGGCGCCCGCGCCAGCCATCTTGAATGCTTCATCACGGCGTACAGCGATCGGCTCTACACCGTCGTGGGCGACAAGGGCATGGCGGAGGTCAGTCTGCGCGACCGCTCGATCCTCGTCCGGCCGCGTTGGTCGCGGGAGACCATTCTGCACCAGCTTCCGGAGGCGGCCGGCGGCCATGGCGGCGCGGACCCGTCGTTGGTGTCCAGCTTCATCGACCTTTGCGAAGGGGGGGGCGGCCAGGCGGCGGCGACCTTGGAGCAAGGCTTGCTCTCGACCTCCATCGGCCAGGCGGCGGAGCTCTCCGTCCGCCAGGACCGGACGATCTTTATGCGCGAGCTTCTGGACTGAGCCGGACGGGCTTCAACACGCCGTTGGCGTCGTCGTGCGCGAGGGCGGTGTCGAGGCCGTCCAGCACGATGAACGTCGTGATCGCTCCCACCTGTTCCTTCGGGGCGATCCAGGTCCACACGGTGTCGCCCTTGCTGTCGAACTCGAAGAGCTTGAGGCCGTGCTTGTAGTCGCTGTCGTTGTGCCCGTTCCAGTTCGCCTGGACGAGGTGGCCGTTGGCGAGCTGTTGGAAACCGGAGTAGAAATAGCTCTCCAGCCCGGGGGGCTGAACGCCCGCGAAAGAGCGGAGGCATTGGTTTTCCGGGGTCAGGACGAAGGTCGCCTTGGCGTAGCCGCCGGAGAGCAGGTAGTTGCCGTCCGGAGCGCGCGACGCCTGGAAGGCGTACTTGACGTTGGGCGCGGAGAACGACCTCAGCGCTTTGGCTTGGCCGTCGAGCTCGACCTCCACCGCCCCGCCGAAATGGGCGACGAGCCAGGTTCCTTGTGGCGTTTGGCGGATTGTCCGCAAGTCCCGGTAGCCATGCAGCTGGTAGGCATGGCGGACTTTGCCGCGGTCGTCGAGCTCGTAAAGCTCGATGCCCTCCTTGGCGTTGACTCCGGCCATGACGCCGCCACCAGGCAATAACCGCAACGAGGCGATGCCGGTTATTTGGGACACGACCCCGCCGCGGTCGGCACCGTCGGCGAGGCCCATGAAACACCAACCGTCGTGCCGGGAGACGACGAGCCGGTCGTCTCCCGCCAACTGCATGTCCTGCAACGCCCCGCTGGAGGGAACGCTCCAGTTGGCCGCGGGGTTGTTCTCGTCGATATGGTGCAGTCGCTGGTTGATGAAGTCCAGCGCCACGAAACGATGCTTGATCCCGCCCATTGCTCGCTACCCTCTATTTGTTTTTATTTTATATATAATACAATATTATAAATATAAAAACAAGCGGGACTGGATTAACGTTTCTGGCTTTGGTAGCTGGTCTGGAAGACCTCGAGTTGTTTGCGGAGCTGGGCGGCGGCGGCCGGGCCGGAACTCTGTTTGGCCTTCATGGCCTGGATCAGGAGTTGCTGCGCCAAGGTGAGCTGTTCGACGTACTTGGCGTAAGCGGCCGCGTCGGCCTTGTCGGCCGGCTTGATCCGTTGCGCCATGAAGTAGTAGCTGACGATCTCGCCCAGGTCGTCGGCCTGCTTGTCCTTGTTGTCCACCCAACGGACGAGCTGGTTGTAGTCCGGCTTGGGGTCCGCCGAGAGGCGGTTGATCTCCTTGACGGATTTCTCGATGGTGGCGACGCACTCTGACATCAGCGTGAAGCGGGTGTCGTCGTCATAGATACCGCAAGGCACCTGGCAATGCGCCCGGACATTAAGCGTGAAGCTCAGGGCCAAGGCGATGCCGACAAGGACGAGCGCTGTTTTTCCCATTTGGATGTTCCCCCATTGATGTTTTATGGTTGCGACATAGTTCTAGCCCGCTAGACAGACTTTTTCAAGTGGGTCGCGTCCGGGCCAAAACAACTGTGGCTATTTCTCGAGGACGTTCTTTAGCCAGGTGGCGGCCAAGTCCGGCCAGACGTCGGTGCCGTTGCCCCGCTGGCGCACACCGTAGCCGTGCCCGCCGCTGGGGAAAAGGTGCAGCTCGGCGGGGATCTTCTCGGCTTTGAGGGCGATATAATAGGCCAGGGAGCTGTCCACATACGACCAGTCGTCCTCCGCCTGGGCCAGGAAGGTGGGAGGGGTGGCCGCCGAGACGGGCAGCTCCGGCGCCATTTTGTGGCCTTCGACGCTCAGGTAGGCGGGGTAGATGATGAGGGCGAAATCGGGACGGCTCGACAGGGCGTCGGCCGCGTCGACCGGCTCATAGAAACGCTTTCCGGAATCCGTGGATGTGCGTACGGCGAGATGCGCCCCGGCGGAGAAGCCCATGATACCCAGGCGTTCCGGGTTGACGTTGAATTCCTTGGCTTTGGAGCGGATCAAGCCCATGGCGCGCTGGGCGTCGCAGAAGGCGCCGTCACGGTTGCCCGGCGTCCGATATTTGAGGATGAAGACCGAGACGCCCAGGCGGTTGAGCCACTGGGCGATCTCAGTGCCCTCGAGGTTCCAGGCCAGGATGCTGTAGCCGCCGCCGGGGCAGATCAAGACCGCCGGGTTGGCCTTGCCGGTGTCCTGCGCCGGGAATACGGTGAGGCTGGGGGCGTTCACGTCCGTCAGGCGGATGATGTCGTCCTTCGATGGCTCCTCCCGCTCCGGGGCGTCGCTGGTTTTGAGCGGTATCTTGTTCGCCGGCCAAAGGGTGATGGTGGTGTTCATATGGGTGTCCTCATAGGGTTAGTGGGCGATGTCGGAGGGGCATGGGTCGTAATGGGGATGCGGCGCGTTGGGATTCCGCATGCCGCCGGTACGGTAGAGCGCCGGGGGGGCGTCGCACTCGATTTTGATGACGGGGCAGGTTTTGTCGGGGGCGTCGTCGGGCAGGGCGGTGACGGTCAGGACGTCGCCGCGCAACGTGAACGGGTAGTCGTTGCTGGAGCCTAGGATGGAGACGCGTTTGACGCCGCACTCCAGCCCGGCGATGACCAGCTTCTGGCCCATCCAGCTGGTGGCCAGGAGGTATAGGTTGTCGCCGGAGACGGTGTAGGGGCCGTGGTGGCTCCAGTCGCCGCGGTGGTCGCCGCGGGTCTGGAGATCGAAGGAGAAGAGGTCGGTGTCGTGGATGGCCTCGGCGTTTGTCTTCATCCAGGCCCCGAGCGTCTTGAGGACCTGTGCGGAGGGCTCGGGGACGCTGCCGTCGCCGCGCGGCCCGATGTTGAGCAGCAGATTGCCTTTACCCTTGGCGGCGGTCGCGAGCATCTTGATGACGTCCTTGGCGGACTTCCAGTTGTTGTCGCCGCGGTGGAAGCCCCAGTTGTCGTTCAAGGTCATGCAGGCCTCCCAGGGGCGCCAAGGGGAGGGGGCGGCCATATGCCCCTCGGGGGTGCCGAAGTCTCCGGGCAGGCCGTTGCGGCCGTTGAAGAGGATGTGGGGTTGGATGGCCGAGACCATTGCGTTCATGCGCTCGGCCTCCCATCCGTCGGCGTTGAAGGGCCACCAGCCGTCGTACCAAAGGGTGTCGACGGGGTTGTAGCGGGTGACCAGTTCTTTGATCCGGGCGAAGGTGTTGTCTATGAACACGCGGCGGTCGGCCTCGGACTCGAGGGCGGCGACGCCGTCTGGCTGATCGCGCCAGTTGTTGAGACTATGGTAGAGGCCGATCTTGAGTCCGCTCCGCCGCGCCGCGGCGACGACCTCCGCGGTGAAGTCGCGCTTCGCCCTGGTCTTGGTGGAGCAGAAGTCGGTAAGGTCGCTATGGTAGAGCCGGAAGCCTTCGTGGTGCATGGTGGTGAAGACGATGTAGCGCATCCCGGCCTCTTTGGCCAGGGCGCAGAGGGCGTCGGCGTCGAAGCTCTTGGGATTGAACTCGTCCGCCAACCTGGCGTAGTCGGCCGGGGCGATCGCCTCCTTGTTCATGGCCCATTCGCCGCGTCCGAGCATGCTGTAGAGACCGAAATGCACGAAAAGCCCGAACCGGGCCTCGGCGAACCACCTCATGTCAATTTCTCTGCTGTTCATTTCGTCACTTTACGCTTGGATGGTTGAAAAAGCGGACGCCATAATATAGATTGCCAACGTCTTTTGGCAATGGCATGTGGCTCCGATTTCGCTTCCGGGACGGCGTTAGGAGCCCCCCCCGGAAAAAGCGGGAAAAATTTCCGGCTCTGCCGCAATGACTTATGACGGATGCGGAAAAAAACTTGGGAAATCCGTTTGCGAATGCCGTTCCGAGCATTAAATTCTATACTGCTCCGCGGGGCGGAACGAGGGCTGTTAATAACTTGTCAACAAGTGTTGATAACCCCGGCCTCGGTGCTCTTAGTTTCTTGATTTGCGGCACTTACAGCTTTAACAATCGTCTGGGGCGGGGTTGGGGCCATGAGGGCCGGGAAAAAAAGGGAGTCCCAAGCGGGGACAGCCTCGAAACAGGCGGTTTGGATAGGTGTTAGCGCTTAGTTCGGGCGGGAGACGCAACCCCTTGTTCCTGAGGTGTTTGACGTTTAGTTTGTGTTAGAGCTCCGTTAGTGGGCGGAATTCGGCTAAAATGTTAATAAATCGACGCGACACGCGTTTTTACTTGAGAAAGAAGCGTTGTAAATGCTAGCTGCGAGGCAAATTTGGCAGGATACCAAGAGCGTGTTGAAGCGATCCTTGCCTGAGGATACTTACAACCGTTGGATCAGCAACATCGTCCCGGTGTCCCTGGTGCGCGACGAGCTTGTCCTCGGGGTGTCCGACGACTTTTTCGCCGAGTGGCTCCGCGAGCATTTCAGCTACGACATCGGCCTGGCTCTGCGCGAGGTCCACGGGGCGGAGCTGCGCTTCAAGTTCGAGGCGGGGCACGCCCCGCTCAACCTTCAGGACGAGCCGTCCGCCGTCCCGGACAAGCCCCAGGCCGGCCCGTCCGCGGCCTCGCGCCGCGACAAGGCGGTCAACTGCCGTTCCCAGCACACGTTCGAGAACTTCGTGGTGGGGGACGGCAACAACTTCGCCTATTCCGCCGCGGTCAACGTCAGCAAAGCCCCCGGCAAGTCGATCAACCCGCTGTTCATCTACGGTGGCACCGGGCTGGGCAAGACCCATTTGCTCCAGGCCATCGCCAACGCCGTCACCGAGGACGACCAGCACTCCGTGGTCTACATCACCTGCGAGGAGTTCCTCATCTCCTACATCGACGCGTTGCAGAACCGCAAGCTCCAGGATTTCCGCAACCGTTTCCGCATGGCCGACCTGTTGTTGATCGACGATATCCATTTCCTGGCCAAGAAGACTCAGATTCAGGAGGAGTTCTTCAACACCTTCAACGCCTTGCACAACCAAGAGAAGCAGATCGTCCTCACCTCCGACCGGCCCCCCAGCGAGATCGACGGGCTCGAGTCCCGAATGGTGTCGAGGTTCGCCAGCGGTCTGACCGTCGATATCCAGCCGCTCTCCAGCGAGACCCGTTTGGCTATCTTGAGGAAAAAACTCGAGGATCATCCCGTTCAGATCAGCGACGACGTCCTCTATTTCGTGGCCGACCGCGTCTCCTCCAACATCCGCACTTTGGAGGGCGCGCTGGTCCAGCTCACCGCCTTCGCCTCGCTCACCGGGCAGAAGATCAACCTCGCCCTGGCCGAGACGTTGCTCTCGTCGCTGCTCACCGTCAAGGACAACACCCGGCTCACCATCGACATCATCCAAAAGCGTGTCGCCGAGTATTACGACCTGCGCGTCGCCGACCTCAACGGCCCCAAGCGCCCCAACAACATCGTCATCCCCCGGATGTTGGCCATGTACATCACCCGGAAGATGACCGACAAGTCCCTCCCGGAGATTGGCGAGGCTTTCGGGGGCAGGGGGCACGCCACCGTTCTCCATGCCGTTAGTCGGATCGAGGGCGAGATCAACAGCAACAAGAGCCTTAGCCAAGCTTTCAACACCATCAGCCGCCAGCTACAGAATAGCTGAGCGTTGGCGTGGCGCCCCCCGGAACTTCTGGGGCGTCGCGTCCAGGAACTGCTTGAAGACGCTGAAAAAGCAGCCCATCGAGTTGAACCCGGTGCGCTTGGCCACCTCCTCCAGGGATAGTTCCGTCCGTCGCAGCAGCTCGGCGGCGGCGGCGCATTTGAGTTTGTTGGCGTAGTCTTTCATGCACAGCCCCGTCTCCCGCTTGAACAGGGAGTGGAAACGGCTCCGGCTCAAGCCGCCCACCGAAGCTAGTTGTTCCACGCTGGGGTTGGCCGCGAAGTTGTTCTCCAGATAGATCACGGCGTTGACGATCCGCGGATCGGCGCCGCCGTCCCCCGTCGCGACCGGCAGGTCCAAGTCCCGGAGGAATTGCAACGCCAACTTGCACATGACCGCCCGAAGCGCCATTTGCCACCCCTTGCGCCGCGTCGTCTGCTCCTGCAACCCTTGCCGGTAGAGCCGCGCCGTCTCGGCCTTGGCCGCCGCGGACAACGTCAGTTTGTTGCCTCCCGCCAGCGCCGTCTGTTCCAGGATGCGGAACGTCTCGAACCCTTCGCACTCCGACGGGCGCTCGATCTTGAAGTAATTGGGGGAGAAGTAGATCACGCCTAGCATCCCCTCCGTTCCCGCCGCGGCGTCGCTGATGTGGATCTGGCCAGCGGGGAAGAAGAAGACGTCGCCCTCGTTCATTCCCATCGTCCGCGCCCCGGAGTGCTGCGTGCCATGTCCCACCAGGGTGAAGTCCAGCTCATGGAGATCCTCATGCACGTGTTGGCTGGGGATTTCCGTATGGCTGATAGGGCTGTCGCAAAAATGCGCCTGTTCCGTCTCCAAAAGTTTATCCATAGGATATTCCATGAGTTCGCGAGATTGTTTTGTATTCAAATTGCGCTATGCGTCAGATGTAATATAATAGAATGCGAGACAACATAATTCAATCCACAAACTCGTGTTGAGGCATTATGGACGCGACGAGAATCAAAGCGGTCATCGCCGGATGCGGCGGCATCTCCAACGCCTGGCTGACCGCGGCCAAGAATTTCGACGACTTGGAGATCGTCGGGTTTTGCGACCTAAAGCTGGAGAACGCCGAAACTCGCCGGGAATCCTCGGGGGTGGCGTCCGCCGCCGTCGGGACCGACTTGGCCGCCCTCATCGACATGGTCCGGCCGGACGCCGTCTTCGACTGCAGCGTTCCGGAGGCGCATTGCGCCGTGGTCACCACCGCCCTGGCCAAAGGTTGCCACGTTCTCGGCGAGAAGCCCATGGCCGACAGCATGGCCAGCGCCCGTAAGATGGTCGAGGCCGCCGAGCGCGCCGGAAAAATCTACGCCGTCACCCAGACCCGCAGCTACACCCCTGGCATCCTCAAGTTCAGATCTGCCGTCCAGGGTGGGGACGCCGGGGCTTTGACCACGCTCAACGCCGACTTTTACCTCGGGGCGCATTTCGGGGGCTTCCGGGATGTGATGGACCATGTGCTGCTCTTGGACATGGCCATCCATGCGTTCGACGCCGCTCGGTTCATCTCCGGCGCGTCGGCCGAAACCGTCTACTGCCGCGAGTGGAACCCTTCCAAGTCTTGGTACAAACACGGGGCCTCCGCTTGCGCCATTTTCGAGATGGGCGGCGGGGTTGTGTTCAACTACCGCGGCAGTTGGTGCTCCGAGGGCTTCCCCACCTCATGGAACTGCGACTGGCGGGCTCTTTGCGAGGATGGTTCCTTCAAATGGGACGGCGAGGACAATGTCACGGGGCAGCGTGTCGCCAACGGGGAGGGCTTCACCCGTCAACTGGCCGATATCCCGGTGGCGGCGGAGCGGATGCCCTTCACCGGCCACGCCGGGGTGATGCGGGAGTTCCTCGACTGCGTCAAGAATGGCGGGGCGCCCCGGACGGCCGCCGCCGACAACATCAAAAGCCTAGCCATGGTCCATGCGGCGGTGAAAAGCGCGGAGACTGGCGAGCGCGTCAACGTGGAATTATAAAAAAATAGGGGATGCGACGCATCCATGGTCCAGGTCGGAGACCTGGTAGCCTTCCGCCGGCGATAGAGGCGGCCGCCGCAGGCGGAATGTTTTTTAACCTGAAAGGAAGAACATGGCTCAGAACATCAAGATCGGGACGCTGGTGCCTGGCAACGAGACGTCCGCCAACTACATCAAGGCCATCGGCCAACACGGCTTCGAGTCCTTCGGCCCGACGTTCTGGCAGACCGCCTCCAAGATTACGGACTGGGGGAAATATGCGGCGGAGTGTCTCGCCGCCGCCACCGCCGCCGGGGCGGTCATCTCGCACGTGGGCGTCTATGGAAACCCGCTGGAAACTGGCGAGATGGACCTGGAGACGCTCAAAAGCTGGGAGACGCTCATCGACAACGCCCATCTCTTCAAATGCGACCTGGTCTGCGGTTTCGCCGGACGCGTCCGCGGCAAGCCCGTCCCCGAGTCGATCCCCCGTTTCCAGGAGGTTTTCGGCGAGCTGTCCAAGCGCGCCGCCGGGCAAGGCGTGCGCTTGGCCTTTGAGAACTGCGACATGGGCGGCAACTGGGCCTCCGGCGACTGGAACATCGCCATGAACCCCGACGCCTGGGAGCTGATGTTCGACGCCGTCCCCGCGGCCAACCTCGGTCTGGAGTGGGAGCCCTGCCACCAGATGGTCAAGCTCATCGACCCCATCGCCCAGCTCCGCAAGTGGGCGCCGAAGGTCTTCCATGTCCATGGCAAGGACGCCACCATTTGCCACGACGTCATCAAGGCCCATGGGGTCGGCGGAGCCGTGCCGTTCGCGTTCCACCGGACGCCCGGTTTCGGGGACAGCAACTGGGCCGACATCATCAGCATCCTGCGGCAGGCGGGTTTCGTCGGCTACATCGACATCGAAGGCTGGCATGACCCTGTTTACAAAGGGGAGCTGGAGATGACCGGGCAAGTCCACGCCCTGAACTACCTGAAGCGTTGCCGGGGCGGCGACTTCGTCCCGAACCCGGAGGTCTGACCTAGCGGGAGCCTCGGGGCGATGCTTTGGCCCCGGGAGCGCCGAGCCCCAGCTCGGCATCTTCTTAAGGGTACGGTGGCGGGGCAAGCCCCGCTTGAGCCGAGCTGGGGCTCGGCGTTCCCGTGCGTTAACGCCCGAAAAAATGAGTTGCGCCAAGTGACGGCGGCGCAGTCGACGTCAGTTGGCCGCCAGCGTTTTTTCCCAAAAGTCCAGTTGTTTGCGCACCTCGTTGAAGCCGGTGGCGCCGGGGATCTCGCGGGCGGTCACGCTCTTCTCGGGGGAGAAGAGATCCAAGCATTCAGGTGTGGCTTCCGGGATCACCGACAGCATCTCCTCGATGGTTAGCCCGTTGAGCGGCTTGCCCGTCTGCTTGCACCATTTCACCAAGGCGCCGACGCGGTGGTGCGCCGTCCGGAAAGGGACGCCCAGAGCGACGAGTTTCTCCGCCAGGTCGGTGGCCATCAAGGCCGGGTCGCGCGCCGCTTTGAGCATGTTCTCCGGCCGCGCTTTCATCGTCTGGACCATCGGGGGGTAGACCGCCAGGATTTTTCGGACGGTGTCGACGGCGTCGAAGATGGGCTCCTTGTCCTCCTGCATGTCGCGGTTGTAGGTCAGGGGGAGGCCTTTGACGAGGGTCAGCAGGGCCATGAGGTCGCCGATCACGCGGGCGGCCTTGCCGCGTGAGAGCTCGGCGACGTCGGGGTTTTTTTTCTGGGGCATGAGGCTCGATCCGGTGCAGAACTCGTCGGCCAGCTCGACGTAGGCGAACTCGGCGGAGCACCAGAGGACGATGTCCTCGGAAAGCCGCGAGACGTGCGTGCCGAAGAGCGCCAACGCGGCGAGGAGCTCGCAGGCGAAGTCGCGGTCGGCGACGGCGTCCATGGAGTTGCGGGTGATCTCGGGGAAGTCGAGGAGTTTGGCGGTGAGGGCGCGGTCGATGGGCAAGGTGGTGCCGGCGATGGCTCCGGAGCCCAGGGGCATGACGTTGAGGCGTTTGCGGCAGTCGGCGAGGCGGCCGAGGTCGCGGTCGAACATCTCGACGTAGGCGAGCAGATGGTGGGCGAAGAGGACCGGTTGGGCGCGCTGGAGGTGGGTGTAGCCGGGGAGGATGTGGGTGGCGTTGAGCCCGGCCTGGTGGACGAGGGCGCGCTGGAAGTCGCGGAGGCCCGAGGCGATGAGGTCGATTTGGTCGCGGAGGTAGAGGCGGATGTCGAGGGCGATCTGGTCGTTGCGGCTGCGGGCGGTGTGGAGCCTCGCGCCCTCCTCGCCGATCTGGGCGGTCAGGGCGCTCTCGATGTGCATGTGGATGTCCTCGAGCTCGGCCTTGAACTCGAAGTCCCCTTTGTCGATTTGCCGCTCGATGGCGTCGAGCCCGGCGATGATCTTGGCGGCGTCGGCCTGGGGGATGATGCCGCTGGCGCCGAGCATCTGGGCGTGGGCCTTGCTGCCGGCGATGTCATGCTTGTAGAGCCGCTGGTCGAAGGAGATCGACTCGGTGAACTCGGTCAACGCCCGATGCGGGCCGGTGCTGAAACGTCCATCCCAAAGTGCCATTTGCGCTAGTCCTCAGGTTTTCGCGGGTTGTGAGATGTCGGTGAGGTACAGATGCTTGTACTTGATGAAATAGGTGAGCCCAGAGAACACGGTTATCAACGCGACCAGCCACATGGCGGCGATCCAGAAGATCTTGGCCGTCCCGACCAGGGGGAGCCATTCCATCCAGATGAAGCCGCCGAAGGCGAAGAAGGCCATCTGGGAGGCGGTCTTGGCTTTGCCGAAGACGTCGGCCGAGATGATCTCGCCTTTGCTGGCGGCCAGGGAACGCAACCCGGTGACCAGGAACTCGCGGGAGAGCACCACCACCACCACCCAGCCCGGCAGCATCGATTGGGGATGGTGGGTGATGGGGTCGAAGACCACTTTGTCGACGAAGACCAGGAAGATGGTGGTGACGAAGATCTTGTCGGCGAGGGGGTCCATGAGCTTGCCGAAGTCGCTGACCATGTTGTATTTCCTGGCGATGTAACCGTCGAGCAGGTCGGTTAGGCCGGCGATGATGGTGATGATCACGCAGGCCAGCTGGATGGCGTGGCCGACGTGGCTGAGGGAGCCGTCGCTCAGGAGGAACTTGTCGTAGGAGTTGGCCATGGCCAGCACCACGAAGACGAGGACGACCCTGGCCACGGTGATTTTGTTGGGGAGGTTCATGGTCGCGTCCGGTCCTGGTTGTTAGACGAGTTCGGCGCGCGACTCGTAGGCCGTGGCGCTGGTGATCCTGGCGCGGACGACGTCGCCCGGGCGCAGCTTCTGTTTGGACTTGACCCGCGTGACGTTGTCGATGTCCGGCGAGTCCATGTAAGTCCTGCCGGCGAAGTCTTTCCCGTGGGCCGAGTCAATTATAACATCGAATTCGGAACCTTCAAGCCGTTTGTTGAGGGCGAGCGAGTTTTCCTCGTGGATTTTGATCAGGGCCTTCTGCCGGGCGTCGGCGGTGGCGGCGGGGACTTGGCCGCGGAGGGTGGCGGCTTTGGTGTTGGGTTCGGGGTAGAAGGCGAAAGCGCCAAGCCGCTCGAACTTGAACTCGTGGGCGAAGGCGAGCAGCTCCTTGAAGTCCGCCTCGGTCTCGCCGGGGAAGCCGGCGAGGAAGGTGCTGCGCAGGCAGACGCCGGGGACGTTCCGGCGGAGTTTCTCCAGCAGCTTCAATATCTCGTCTTGGGTGACGTTGCGGTTCATGGCCTTGAGGAGTTTGTCGGAGATGTGCTGCAGGGGCATGTCGATGTAGGGCAGCAGGTGGCGCCCCAGGGCGAACGTCTCGATGAGCTCGTCGGTGAAGCGGGCGGGGTGGGCGTAGTGGAGGCGGATCCAGAAGCCGCCCTCCAACGCGTCGAGGGCGCGCAACAGCGAGGCGAGGGTGTCACGGGTGCCTTTGCCGAAGGCGGTGCTGTCCTGGGCGATGACGATGAGTTCCTTGGCCCCGTTGTTCAGGAGGTTCCTGGCCTCGGTGACGACCGACTCCTGGGTGCGGCAGCGCAGCTTGCCGCGGATGGCGGGGATGGAGCAGTAGGCGCAATTGTTGTCGCAGCCGTCGGCGATCTTGAGGTAGGCGTAGTGGGGCGGGGTGAGCTGGAGCCGCGGGGTGTTGTGGTCGTAGAGGTACTCCGGGGGGCGGGAGGGAGCGGGGGCGGGCGCCTCGCCGACGAAGAGCCGGTCGAGGCAGGCGGACAGCTCCAGGGGCTGGTCCACGCCCAGCCAGGCGTCGACCATGGGGAACTTACGCCGGTAGCTGCCGTCCTTGTCCCACTGGCAGAGGCAACCGCTGACCACGACCTTGCGCCGGGCGTTGGCGGCCTTCTTCCATTTGATGGCGGCGGCGATGTGCTGTTCGGCCTCCTGCCTGGCGGGGGGGATGAAGGCGCAGGTGTTGACGAGGTAGGCGTCGGCCTCGGTGGGCTCGACGGCGATGCCGTAGCCATGGGTGACCAGCGCCGCGGCCATCACCTCCATGTCCACGAAGTTCTTGGAGCATCCTAGGCTGACGGCGTAGACGAGTCTCAGGTTCTTTTCCATGCTGTGTCGGTGATCCGGTCCGGTTGTTGATGTATGCTGGAATATACGGCGGCGGACGGTAAAATTCCAGTTGGCCGGGACCGGGGATTTTAATTTTGTTTATGGTTTGCGGATTGCCCCCCGCTAGATTAACTTACCAGCGAACCCGAGGGGATTGCCATGAGGATACGATGCCCGAAATGCGGCAGGGTGCTTGACGCCGGACAGCTCGAGCTGGGACGGAAGGTGGAGTGTGCCTGCGCCTTCAAGTTCCACGTCGACGCGGCCAACCTGATTCCGGACGACCAGGTGCCGGAGATCGTGGGCCGCTGCCGGATCGAGGCCGAGCTTGGCGGCGGCGGCATGGCCACCGTCTACCTCGGCAGGCATGTCACCTTGGACATCCCCGTGGCGGTCAAGGTCTTGCTCCCGGACTTCGCCGCGGACGCCTCCTACGTGGACCGTTTCTTCCGCGAGGCCAGGACCGCCGCCAAGATGAACCACAAGAACATCGCCAGAGTCTACGATTGCGGCGACGAGGGCGGCACCTTGTTCCTGGTGATGGAGTACATCGACGGCGGCTCCACGCTGGACATGCTGGAGCATGGCCCGCTTGGCGTCGACACCGTGATCTCCGTCGCCCTCTCCGTCTGCGCCGCCCTGATCGAGGCCGAGAAGTTCGGCATCATCCACCGCGACATCAAGCCCGAGAACATCATGCGCAGCCGTGACGGCGTGTTCAAGCTCGCCGACCTGGGGCTGGCTAAACAGGCCTCCAGCGCCGGGCCTACGGCCGACACTACCGGCCAGTTCCTCACCCTCGACTGCGTGGGCATGGGCACCCCCCTCTACATGCCGCCGGAGCAGGCGCTCGACGCCAAGAGCTGCGACGTGCGGGCCGACATCTACGCCTTCGGCGCGACCCTCTACCATCTGCTTTGCGGCCATCCCCCTTTCTCCGCCGAGGACGAGTTCGAGCTGTTCCGGAAGCACTCCGAGGAACTCCCCGTCCCCCCCCGGCAGCTCAACCCCGCTATCCCCGACGGCCTTGAGGCGGTGATTCTCAAATGCATGGAAAAACGTCCCCGCGACCGCTACCAGTCCCCGCGGGAGATGATGGTGGATTTGCGGCGCTTGGTCAAAAAACGCAAGATGACCGCCACCGCGTTCCTGGGCATGGAGCCGCTCGTCCCCCCGCTCCCGGAACCCAGAAAACGCCGCGGCGCCTTGTACCTGTTGGTGCCGTTGGCCGCGCTGCTCGCCCTGGCCTCGTGGTTGATCCCGCTTTCCGTTCCCGACCAACTCCCCGTCACGGGGGGCGCGGAGCCAAGGGCGGGGCTGGACTCACCGCGCCGTTCCTCTTTGGCGCCCGAGCCCGCCCCGGTGGCGGAGCCGTCTCCGCCCGACCTGTTGGCGGAGCTTTGCCAGGCGGCGGGGCCAGGCGGCGACCTCGTCCGGATGGGCGAGCTGCTCAAGTCCACCCCCGCCTTGGTCAACCAGACCGACTCCTTGGGGCTGGCCCCGCTCCACTACGCCGCCCGGCACAACAACGTCGAGGCCGCCAAACTGCTCCTCGACCATGGCGCCAAGGTCAACGTCTCCCAGGAGGAGTTCGGCGGCACCCCGCTCCAATACGCCGCCGCCAAGGGCCACGCCGAGATGGTCAATTTGCTGCTCAACCATGGCGCCGACCCGAACATGCCCGACAAGACCGGCAGGCTGCCCTCCGATTGGGCCGAGGTCAACGACCAACGCGACGTCGTCGGCATCCTCACCCCCTTGGCTCCTTCGGACTCGCCACGCGCGGCGCCTCCACGGGAGCCGGCGCCGGAGCCGCCCCCCGGCGACGGGAAACTTATCGTCGCCGTCGACAAGGACGGCAACATCATCACCTCCTCCGACGGCACGCACTGGACCCAGGAACGTACCTCCTCCTTGATCCTGGACATCGACAGTTTCGCCGACACCCAACGGGACTACGCCCGCCCCTCCGACATCCCCGGCGACGCCATGGCGGAGCAGTCTCTCCGTCCCGCCCCCCCCAGGCCGCCCCCCCTCGGCCTGTCCCGCGACGACCTGGTGGACGACATCTTTGGCGGCAAGTACCAGGAGGCGTTCGCGCAGGCCGGGGAATACCAGCGCGAGCTGTACCCCGCCGACCAGCAGCGCTTCCAGGAGGTTTTTGCGGCGCTCAAAACCCTGGCAAGTTTGGACGAGACCATCGCCGAGGAGTTGAAGTCCAAGCTTGACAAGACGGTGACGTTGACCCTCCGTGGCGAGCGGAGCGAACTGTTGATAAAAAAAGTCAAAGGCGTCTCCGTGCTCGGCGAGGAGAGCGTCGGCAACGCCAAAATCGGCGTCAAGTTCACCGTGGACGAGCTTTCCATGTGGCAACGGCAGCGGATACTGGCGGGCAAGCACAAGCTGGCGGCGCAGCTCTATTATGGTCTGATCGCCTGCCGCGACAAAAACTATTCCCGCGCCTACAAGTGCTACGGGCCGGTCGAGCTCCTCGGCGACTCCCTCGCCGCCAAGGTCAGGGAGCGCGAGGCTTTGGAGTTCCTCAACCGCCAGGACGAGATCGGCGGGGTCAAGAGCCTCGGCCCCGTCGAGGCCGAGGCGGTCAAACGCGTCAAGGACGAGCTCCCTGACAGCGCGGTCCGCTTGCCGCGGGGCACCCGCTACTTCTTCGGCCATTTCTACAAGTTGTTCCACAAGACGATGGCCAGGCAGGAGGCCAAGGAGTGCTGCGAGCGGCTCGGCGGGCACCTCGCCACCGTCGACGGCGAGAAGGAGGCGTTCTTCCTCCGCTCGCTGCTTCCCGAGGGCTGCCGCGGCGCCTGGCTTGGGCTGGAGCGCTCCGGCCCGGGCGACAAGGGCTTCTCCTGGGATGGCGGCGCGGCGTTGGAATATGACAAACTTGGCGCCGACTTCGGCTCCGCTGGCGATTTCGGCGCGGTTGACGCCGAGTTCAAATGCCGCGGATGCGCCCCCAATGAGCAACTCCCTTTCCTCTGCGAGTGGTCCCCGCGGCCGGAGAACGCCTTCACCTTGTTGGTGAGCGTCTCCGGGGCGGCGAAAATGGACTTCAGCCTCCCCCGCCAAGGCTTGTGGGTGACACTCAACGACGACCCCAAGTTGCGTCGTTCCCTTTCGGAGGCCAAGGAGGTGCGGGACGGCGCCGGAGGCGACGAGCGGGTCTTCGCCATCCCCTATGTCTATCCCCTGGCGCGGGTGGAGTCGGTAACCATCGGCGCCGCGGGCGACGAGACGTTCAGTTCCGACGCCGTGGCCTTCAAGGTCAAGCGGGGCAAGCAGGAGTCGGCCAAGTCATTCTACGACGGCTACTTCTTCAACTCCGGCAGCGACGGCCCCTACGCCGTCCGCGAGAAGTCCTACGGCTACAAGCCCGCCCTTGGCGAATGACGCTTTTGGGGCATGGAAGTTGCCAGGATGCTGTTTATCCCTGGGTGCCAGGCTGCCGACAACGGTCTGCCTCCAGGGAGAAATGGTAGATTGGAAAGTTCCGCGTCCCTTAGCGCCACAGGTAGAAATAGCCTAGCACGGCCAACGCCAGCGCGATGCGGTAGTAGCCGAAGGCCTCGAACGTCCTTTTCTTGATGAAATCCATCAAGAAGGCGATCACCCCCAGCGCCACCACGAACGACACTCCGAAACCGACCGCCAGCACGCCCCATTGGGCGGCGCTCATGCCCAGCCCGTGCTTGAGGATCATGTACCCGGACGCCGCGCACATGGTAGGGATGGCCAGGAAGAACGAGAACTCGGCCGCGGCCTTCCGCGACGCCCCCAGCAGCAACGCCCCGATGATCGTGGCCGCCGCCCGCGACGTTCCCGGGATCATCGACATGCATTGGATCACTCCGACCCAGAAACAGGTGAGGTAAGGCATGGCCGTGACGCTCTCGAAGCGGTGGATTTTTTTCTTCCGTTCGATCACGATCAGCGCGACGCCGCCGACCAGCAGCGCCACCGCCACGGTTATTGAATTCATCAGGTGCTCTTTGATTATCTTGGCGAACGCCGCCCCGAGCACGAGGGCGGGGATCACCGCCAAACCGGCCTTGAGCCAAACGTCGAAGACTTCCTTGCGTCGCTCTTTGCTTTCGGGGGTCGCGGCTGTGAGGGGGGGGACAAGCTGTTTCCAGAAGTAGATCACCACCGATAGGATAGCGCCCAGCTGGATGACGATGTCGAAGGTGTCGGCGAAGGGCTTCTCGAACCCTAGGAACTCGCCCACGATGATCAGATGCCCGGTGCTGCTGATCGGCAGGAATTCGGTGAGCCCCTCTACGACCCCTAGCAGCGTTGACGTGATATAGCTATCCATTCGGTATGCCTCTTGCCTCTCCAGTCATGGGTTGAAAAAGCGGGAATATAGCACGCAGCCCCCCTGTCCGCAACGCCGCCAGTGGTTTTCTCCGCGTCCCCGCGCTATAGTGCTTCAGTGACGAGGTGTGTTCATGGACAGATATCTTGCCGACAGCGAATATATCGACTGGCGCGACAACCGGGTGCTGGGCATGGCCGAGTTTCTCGCCGCGCGTTCGTCCACCCCGCTGGAATTGGCGCGCGACTGCTTCGAATGGGTGCGCGACCAGATCAAGCACAGTTTGGACTTCAAACTTGACCCGGTTACCGCCAAGGCCTCGGAGGTCTTGGCGCATGGCACGGGGTTTTGTTACGCCAAGAGCCATTTGCTGGCGGCGTTGCTGCGGGCTAACGGCATCCCTTGCGGCCTTTGCTACCAACGTTTAAGCTTGTCCGGGACGGGCGCCCCTTATTGTCTGCATGGGCTTAACGCCGTGCTGCTGGACGGTTTCGGCTGGTATCGCGTCGACCCCCGCGGCAACCGCCCGGACATCGACGCCCAGTTCCGTCCGCCGGTGGAGAAGCTGGCGTTTACGCTCAAGGACAGCCGCGAGCGCGACTTGCCGGAGATCTGGCCGGAGCCCTTGCCTTGCGTGGTCGAGGCGCTGGCGAGGAATTCAAGCTATGTCGCGTTGTTGGGCGATTTGCCCGATGTCGAGCTGGTCAACTCTCCAAGCTCCCAGACTCGCGAGCGCGGGAAGTGACCTCGTTTCTGGTGAAATACTGTTTGACGCGCTCTTTTATGGGGATGTTGCCAGCCTTGTCTGGATGCACGCCGTCCACGGTCAGGGAGCTTTCAGGAATCGCGCCGAAGACCGGAAGATATTCTATCCGCGCTTCGACGGCGAGCAGTTGGTAGGCCGCGTCAAGCTTTATCAGATTTCTCTCGCGTTCGAAACGGATGGGATAAGTCGGCCCCAGAGCGTCTTTGTTGATGTTGTAGGTCCCCAGGAGGATGATGCGGCCAACCTTGCGCTCGCGAGCCCTGGCGATCATTCGGGAGATGTTGGCGCAGGCGCGCTCAACCATGTTCTCGTCCAGGTCGCGGGAGTCGTTGGCGCCCAAGGCGATCACCAGGATGTCAGGCGCCGGCTCCTTGGCGATGGCGGCTTCGAATTCTTCATGGGAGTCGGTGGGCCGGCCGCCGCGGCTCTCGTTGCGAACGCGATAGCGTCCCGCCAAATCGCATGCGAAGAGCGTCGGCCAGGCGTCGGAGGGCTTCCCGTCCGGAATGTCGGACCCCGCGCAAATCGAATCGCCGAAAAACATCATGCGTTGCATTTTTCGATCTTCATTTCGTGGTTGTGCCGTGGCGAATGGTTAGTCCAAGGGGCATATGTACGATATGGCGTTGCCCAGGCGAATTCAAGTTGAGTCAAGGGGGAAGCTGCGACTTATTTGTTGTCGCTGCTAAATATTAGTTTGTGGGCGATTCCGGCCACTGCTTGAAAGGTGGTCTGCGACGCAGTATTTTTGTGTAGTCGAAAAAGCGAGGGAGCGCGCATGGCGAACAAATACATCGAACCAGTCTACCGCCCGCCAGCCGAGGCGGACAGCGTGATTTTCCAGGTGGCCTACGGCTGCCCGCACAATTCTTGCCTGTTTTGTCCGATGTACAAGCCGGTGCGTTACCGTTTGCGGGACGAGGCCGAGCTGTTCGCCGAGATCGCCGCCGCTGGGCGCGACATGCCTTGGACAAGCCGCGTCTTCCTCGCCGACGGCGATGTCATGATTTTGTCGTTCGAGCGGCTCGAACGCCTTTTGACGCGGCTCGCCGCCGCCTTCCCCAAGCTCGCGCGGGTCAGCCTCTACGCCAATGGCAGCTCCCTCCTCGCCAAATCGAAAGACCAACTTCTCGTTTTGAAGGAGCTCAAGCTCTCCACCGTCTATGTGGGGCTGGAGACAGGCGACGAGGAGTTGCTGCGGCTGGTGGCGAAAGGCGAGACGGCGGCGGGCATGGTCGAGGCCGTCACCACCGCCCAAGAGGCCGGGCTGCGCGCCTCCGTGATGGTGTTGCTGGGGCTCGGGGGCTCCGGGCTCAGCGACCGGCACGCCGAACTCACCGCCGCCGCCGTGAACCAAATGAAGCCGAAACTGCTCTCCGCGTTGCGCTTCGTCCAAGCCCCTGGCATGCCGATGTTCGAGGGCTACAGCCCGGTTAGCGAGCACGGCGCCGTGGCCGAGTTGCGGCGGTTGGTCGCCGATCTGGAGCTGGACGGGACGGTTTTCCGCGCCAACCACGCCTCCAACCCCGTCCCGTTGGGTGGCCGCTTCCCCAAGGACAAGGCACAGCTCTTGGAAACCCTTGACGCCCTGCTCGCTAGCCGTCATCTCGACCATAATTCTCCAGGAAATGTTCCTTTCTGGCTTTGAAAAGCCGTCGTTGGTTGGCAATCTTATTGAGACGACGGTCGGTGTGAGTTAGAACATATCTGGAGTTGCCTATGAACGACGAGTATCAACAGACTTTCAGTTTCATGGAGCCGCCCCCGTCTCCCCCGCCCAAACCGGAGTCCAAGCCAGAGCCTAAGCCCAAGCCCGTTAGGAAGCCCCGCGGCGCTGGTTCTGACGCTGGCGGGCTACGCCGCGCCGTGCTCGGATGGCTCGCCAGTTTCGAGCCCACCGGGATGGGGATGATGGTGCCGACGCGCATCTCGCACTTCCAGGCGGACGTGGCGGCGTTTTGGTCCAAGCCCGCCAAACACGGCGGCGTCAGGTTGCTTTGCCCCGTCAAGACCGTGGCTATCGAGGTCAGGCATAGCCGCGAGCAATGCTGGCCGGACTGCGCCCGCAAGGACGAGCTGCTCGCCCTGCTCCGCTCCGAGAAGGAGACCCGCAAGAACATCGAGGCGGCCATCCGCCAGTCAGAGCCTGGACTGCGCACCGACGACAACCTTTTTCCTGAGTTCGAGAACTGGGACTACCGCAAGTCCAGCAACAAAGACTACCACAAATGCTTGCATAAGGTCGAGGAGTTGGAGCGTTCGCTCTACAACGGCAGCCGCTTCGAGCGCATCCGCCGCGCCGCGGTGGCCGATTTCCTTTATCTGGCGGTGCCGGAGGGGTCCGTGCATCCTGACGAGCTGGCCGACTCCTGGGGGCTGCTCTACGTCGCCGCGGACATGTCGGTGAAGATGGTCAAGGAGGCGGACAAGTGGGAGTGCCCTATGGAGAACAAGCTTCACTTGACGCAGAATGTCGCCGCGACCTGTTTGCAGCACCTGCTTTTCGCCAAAGGCGTGATCGCCACCAAGGAAGGCAAGCCGCGCTTCATCACTCCGCCGCGGCGGCGTCGTTCCTGAAAAAACTGAACATGGGCTGGAAAACCGCCGCGGACGTGGTATTTTTCCAGCTTGCTTGCCTCCTGCGCGGGTGGCGGAATTGGCAGACGCGCCAGACTTAGGATCTGGTCTTTCGAGGTGTGGGTTCGAGTCCCATCCCGCGCACTATCTACCTCATAATGAGTGATTTATGATGAATATTCAAGGCCCTTTTTAAGGGGCCGTGATGGCTCCTGATACCCCTTTTTACCCCCTGTTTGCCTCGATTCCAGCCACATTCCAGCCACATGTTTTGCCCAGCCTCGAATAGCCTCAAGGCGAATGTTGGCCATTTTTCCGGGGGAAAGGCTGCATCCCGTTGGCTGTCGCATTCCAGCCACATCCCCGGCCATTCCAGCCACATCCCCAACAGCGGTGGCAAAAAGAAAGGGCGTCCCGGCTGGAACGCCCCTGGTGATAGAGGAGAGCAACGTCGTCATGCTATTTCTTGGCCTGTCCACTGGTGGAAAGGGCGCGGCGGCTCCGGTGACGTTGATGTCAGGAGGGACACAGGGGCGGCTTTCGTGCCCTCCCGGCGGTATGGTCATTATGACTAGCCCCCCCCCATGCGCTGGCGAAGGGCTCCCGTCCAACAGGAGTCCCCTGCCCGCCGTCACTCAATCGGCGAAGTCATGGTAGATTGTCGCCCCCAGCTCCAATAGCTTCTTCCGGGAGAAGAACCCCGGCGCGACTTCGTCCAGGTGCATAGCGGCCATTCTGGCTTGCTTGGAGATGAACCCGCTTGATTTGATGTCCTTCGTCAACAGCTCCCCCAGCCCCTGCCGAAAGCAGCTCCGGGATTTAAAGCAGACGTAGTAAAGCTCGAACTCCGTCATCAAGGCCAGGACAACCCCGCATTCGTCAAGCAGGTTCATGCGGTCGAGGGTCTCTTCCATTTCCGCAAGTATCCATTCGCCGTTGGCCGGGGTCATCGCCTCCAGGATGTCCAGATATTGGGAGTTGTTCCTGTTGCCGCGTGCCTTGTCGATTTCGGCGTTGCGGAGCTTCCACAGGCTGGCCTCCGCGGCCTTGGCTGCGTCGCCCGTGTCAGTGGAGGGGGTAGCGGCTTCCATGGCCTTGGCGGGGCTGGGAATGTCGCTGGCGGGGACGGCGATGGAAAGTCCGAACGCCAAGAGCTTGTTCATGGCGTCCTCGCTCGTGATCCCGAGCTTGTCGGCTAGGGACGTGATCCTGTCGGATGTCTCCACGTCGATAAGGGCCATAGCTTTCCGTGGCTCGGTGTCGGCGTTGACGGCGGGTTGGGTGTTGAGTTTGCGGGCGATTTCGGCGGCGGTGATCTTCTTGGCCATGGTGATGGCTCCTTAAAACGGAAAGCCGAGCTCTGGAAGGGGGCAAACCCTGTCCCGTCCCGGCACCACCCGTAAACGGTAATCCAAAGCTCGGCTTTCGGTTCTTGTTTTTACGCCGGGATTGGTGTCCCTTCAAGATGGCGGTCAATGTTTGCCCATCGACATTTCGATTATACCCCCGTCCGGCGCCGTCGTCAAGGGGCGGAAGGAAAAATCAGGTGCCGGGCTTCCTGTTCGGTTTGTCTTGCCTCATGATTGTTTGGCTATGTTGGCGGCTTGCCAGTCCCTCAACGCTTCCCCCGTGTAGAAAACTCGGCGATTGGCGTCTTTTTGCCACTTCGGCCCCTTGCCGTCGCTTCTCCAGCCCGCCAGCGTCTGAGTGGCAAGCCCCAACTTGGCCGCAGCGTCGAATGCTGAATAACGCATGGGGGCCTCCGTGGCGGACTTCGCCATGTCCAGGTACTCAAGGGCGTTCCCCATGTCGCCCTTATTGATGTAGTCTATGGCCTTGTCTATAAGCTCGATTACAGTCATGTCTCGCCTCAATAACTGCTTGCATTCATGTTTTGGTGTTTCGGGCGTGGGGGATTCTTGCGTTGGCACTTTCGTCGGCGTTTGGCTTGGCCGTCGGGGTTGCCGGACGAAAAGAACGTCCCAGCCCTCTTGAACCAATTGCTCGACCAGCTCCTCAATGTCCATCCGACATGCCCCCTGTTTCTTGTGACTCCCCTATTTCAAATCCTGTGGCGAACGAAAGCAAGAGACCGCTCGCATGGGTGAAATATCCAACCGCCGGACTACTCCTGGCTATCCTCGGACTCTCCCCCTGGCTTGGCCTTTGACTTCTTGGGTTTGCGGACTTTACGATGCGGCTGGCAATCGGTAACAACCAACTTTTGCCCCCCGCCCTTGATACCCGTGAGCTCCACAGGGTAGCCAAGGTTTCCCAACAGCCGCGCTACGCCTTCCAGCATGCTCTCCTCCGCGGGCGTATCCGGCGGGAATGGCCTAACTCCCTTCATGGCTCACCTCGCTTGTTTTTCATCCATATAGCCCCGGCGGCAGGCGAAACCAAGGGGAAAGCCTTGAGGGTGCAACGAGGTGTTTTTGCGGTTCGCCCACGTTCCCCTGGCTTGACTTGCCGTTTTCATCGTCTAGGTTATCCTCCTTTGAGTTCAAAGCTAAAAACGGGGGTGGTTATGGCTGGTTCAAGCCAAGATAGCAGAGCTCGGCTACTAGCTGTGTTGCGGGTAGTAGCGTTAAACTCGCTGACAGGCCTATTAGTGGGATTAGGAGGTCAATTTTACTCGCTCTATCAGGAGATAAAAGCCCCCTTCTTCGCGCATGTCTTGCCTGAAGTATCAAATTCAACACTATGGCAAACACTATTGTTGACGCTATCCTTGTTGCTTCTGGTGACATGCACACTTCTTTACCTCCTTTGGGATAAGCCCAAAAAACTCACGCTAAAATACGGCATTGAGTGGGATGGCGATTTAAATCCACACTGCCCTTGTTGCCGCACTCCTCTTGCCGGATTTGGACTTCGCTCCACATTCAGCCAGGGATATGCGGATCGCAAAAATCAAGACTTTTCTGGCTGGTGTGGATTATGCAAGGACAATATCACCGCCGAATCCGAATCCACAGCCCATTTCAATTCCGTCCAGGAGTTGAAGGACTCATTGCGGTAGGCTCCGCCTCTCTCTTTGCCTTAACCCCCCGCCTCGCGCCGCACCGCCTGGGTCTGCTCATAGGCTGGCTTGATGCCCAGACCGTTGCGGATGGCTTCCTTGACTTCCTCCGGGGCGTGGTCATTGATGGCGCGGGCTCGCTCGACGGTGGCTTGCGAGACGCCCAACAGGTCGGCGGTTTCCTTGGAGGATTTACCGGAATTAGCATCCTGGGATGCTAATTTATCCGCTGTCGGTCTGCCTGCCGTCCGCCTCTTATCCAGCTCTGCGACGCACTGGACGATCTCGGCGGCGGTCAGGTTCCTCCGGTTCCGCTGGCAGCGGATGGCGTACTCCAGTGCCTCCTGCTCGGTGTCGAACTCGTACATCATGGTCGAGACGTGCGACAGCTTCGCAGCCTTCGCGGCGGCCAAAGTCTATCGGGGCGATAGGGAATTGATGAATGGTCATGCCCCCCCCTGGCTAGGTTCTTCGAGCCCGGGAACGGGAAAAGGCGGTGCGGCGCCCATATCGTTCGGCATTCACGCGGCAAAGCGCAGTAAAAAACATAACTAGTTAGGTAAAAACGACATGAATGAACTTAAGGCAGACGCAGCGAAAGCAACTCCCGCAGATTGATCAATATTGCCGTATATGTGGAGACTTACGGGTAATGCCTAACGGCTAAGCCTGGCAGCAATTGATCAATATTGCCCTCGCCTTGGACACAGGAGCGCGATTGAAGCTTTTTACGCGTATTTGATTCGTGTTGACGCGTCAACCCTTGTATTTGTCGATGCGGATTCTTTCAAGTTTTAGCCTCGCCACAGCTCGTTTTCCCGTTCTGCTTGACGCGTCACACGTCCTATTACGCGTCACGAAAATTTTGGCCTATTGTCACGTGAAAACCGAACGATATGGGCGCTCCACCACCTTCCCGACCAAACCGCCGGAAGAACCTACCCTGGGGGGGGGAGGAGTCCGCCTCCTGCCCCGCCCCTCCCTTCACGTTGGCGCTGTGGCCTGGCGGTCGAACCGTTGGCGCTCCTCGACCACCATACCGCATTGCTTGCAGCGCCTCAGCCTTTTCAGGAAGGCGGACAGGCGGCGCGTCTTGACGGTGACATAGCTGTCAAGGGCTCCGCAAGCAATGCAGCGCTCCGACTGTCTCCAGACGACTGGTCTTTTCATTTTTCGATACTCCTTTGCTTGAATCGATTTCTAGGGTGTATTGGCGCATTCCGTCGCCCTGCCCTTGTCGCTGTGCGGGTCGGCGGCGTCCCGTTGAAATTTGGGCCGCTTCCGGCCAGCCTTGTTGGCTTACGGCTTGTCGCAATACCGGGCTCTGCCTAGAACATCCTCAACGAAGGCCACATCCTCGGCGATGGATTGAACCAGACCATCCAAAACTTCGCTAATGTGCTGTGTGGACGATGATCCCCAACAAGTCGCCGTGGCCTCCGCTTCATCCCTTAACGCGGCTATCCGTCCGGCGAGGCGGCACAACTCGGCCCGCTTGATGTACAGCCGAGCGTCCCGTCCGTTGCGGTCATTCGGGGCGTTCTCGCAGAAATCGGCCATGGCGAAAACTGCCTTGCTGTCCCAGTCCCCGCCCGTCATTCTCTTTTGCCGCTTGTTCTTTTTCACTGTCGTCTCCTTTGCGTTGTTGATATTTAAGCTGCTATTTTTTAGTTAATGTCGCGGTTCGACCTGTTTCTCCGTGGCGTCGTCTCCCGGTCTCCTGTGCCAGCTGTGCCAGCTGTGCCAGCTCCCCCCTATTGTCCCTATAGACCTAATATCTAATTCTAATTCTATCTTTATTAAAATTAGTTATTAGGTTCTAGGGGCGCTATATAGAGAGCTGGCACAGCTGGCACAACAGCCTCAAACTGTGCCAGGCGCAAAAAACGTGTGCCAGCCGTGCCAGCGGTTTTACATCCTTCCTCGGAAAAGCTAATATCTATTTTTTTCATGTTACACCCCCGTAATAGTCAAAACTGTGTCGCCAAGTTTGCCCATACCCGCAACTGTCCCGACACGCTCCGCATACGATCCTTGCGAACCTTCGGAAAGACGCGCAACAATTCCTTGCTGAAATTGGCGTCATTTTTAGCGTGGTAGCCGTGGTCATCGCAAAATAACCGATATGCCCGGTAAATGTCAGCAGATGGAACTGAATCGCCAGTGCTTCCCCGGTAGCGGTCTACGAGGAACTCTTTCTCATGGTCGCAGGAACCGCGGTGCTCGGCTGCAATCTTAGCCCCCGCCGGGGTGTCGGGAAAACGCCTCAGCTTCCGAAGTCTGGCCAGCCCCTCGATAGCCCAGTTGAAAATGCCGGGGAGCTCCTCTAGCAGTTCCTCCTTAAGGCTCGTATTCTGCTGCGCCGTCCCCCGGAACACCTGATCGAAGGGGATGATCCTCAGACGATCCCAGATGCCGTTGTGTAGCGCTTCACCCGGAATCGAAAAATGGCGTCCGCCGATAAGTTGGTGTAAAGTACGCCAACGCAACGAAAGGAGGCGAGGTTGTGGAGAAGCGGACAAGGCGTCGTTTCACGGCGGAGGAGAAG